>Ga0265780_10000103_pt1 | contig 135018 bp, 128 predicted proteins | sample P1T30metagenome_FD_192432 | JGI IMG/M metagenome (GOLD analysis project Ga0265780, IMG submission 192432) | Plant litter microbial communities from East Loma Ridge, Irvine, California - P1 T30 | ecosystem: Environmental > Terrestrial > Plant litter > Unclassified | place: USA: California...
TTCCAGTGAACATTTCTCTTCGATACCCGAGCAGAAGCCTGCGATCAGCTGATTCCCCACATCAGTTGACATCTGTTCCTCCTGCTGTTCGCATCAATCTACGATCCCTGACGCCTCTCGCTCCACTCGCGATCGAAAACGCTCAAGCTCCTCTGCGCCGACGGGACGACATCCAACGCCTTTATCGAAATCTTCTCGGGCTGCTGCAGCATCCATACTGCTGATTTGGCGACTTCCTCCGCGAGTAGTGGCCTAAGAAACATCGTCAGCATTTATCGATTTCATATCATGCGTGGAGGAGAGCACTCCAAACGACCGAAGTCCACAACGAGGCTCGAACGAGGAAGAAAGAGGACCAAGGACTTACTCGTACCCCTCCATGAATCCCTCATAAGCCTTGTCATCTCCACCAACCCTCAGCTGATGGAAATGACCCGCGACAACGCCCGGCCGCAACGCCAGCACCCTGATATCCGTTCCAACGAGCTCGTTGCGCAGGGAGTTGGTGAAGCCCTCCTGGCAAGCTTTGTTGGCGTGGTAAACAGCCTCACCGGGGAACGGAGGCGCTTCGAGCGCGGTCGTGGACGTGATGTTCAGGATCGTGCCGTGGGCCGAACCGGGCTTCATCGCTCTGTTCAGCACCGAGTGCGTGGCGTACATGTACCCGGAGACGTTTGTGGCGTTCATGGTTTTGATGGAGGAGATTGGGAGGGCGTGGAACGGGGCGGGCGCGTCGAGGGCGAGGCCGGCCTGGGTTCGTGTCAGCTTTCGATTTCTGTATTTTCTGACCGTTGTGATTTGGGTGATTCGCGAGAGGGCGTACGTTGTTGATGAGGATATCGATTCTACCCAGTTCTTCCACCGCGGATGCTACTGCGGCGTCGACGGCTTCGTAGTCGCCTACGTCGGCTGTTCGGTAGATGATCTTACTGCTCGCAGGGCTGGACGTTTGGAGCTTCTGTTGTAGAGCACTGAGTTTGTCCTGGTATCTGGTTAGCTCCAAGTGTCTCGAGTCTCTGGCGATGTACTTACTTTGGATCTCGAAACAAGCACAAGACTGGCACCTTCTGCCGCCAGCGCTGTAGCACAGGCCTCGCCAATTCCCATTGAAGCACCAGTAAGGAGCACGACTTTGCCTTGGAGAGACATGCTTGCTTGGTTGCTGTAGGTAATCGGTTTTTTGTTATTATCCTCGGACTTTGGGTCAAAATAACTTTTTTTTTTACGATTGTCTAAAGGACACTCGACTTTCAGTTGAGATGCGGAATTGATTGGGGATTAGGTACAACACATATATTCTTAATGTTGCAATTAATTAATCTTAACGATGATGTTGATGACGTGACATCAGCCCCAAGCATTGATTACAAATCTTTCGTGACTGGGCCACCTACATGCCTTCTTGGGACAGACAGCAGGACGTTGATCGGAATCACCTACTGTATGTGCAAGTAAAGGAATTTGTTCCGGAACAAGTTGCTATACCTGTCGTAGTAGTAGTGGTGTCCAGCAGCCTGTCAAAATGCTTACGAGAGGCATGGACACTTCTTGACTGCTGTGGGTTCCATGTTTCGATGTTACTGTCGGGTATATGCTACGGTGGTTTTGTCAACGATTTACTGAGAAGGGTTGGATTTGGTTGAGATCTGAGGGATATCAATTCTAGGGTGATCTATGTTCTAGCTGTCTCGAAGGTGAAGATGAAGATGGTGATGGACGAAGGCGTGCAATCAGCTCAGGCGACTGCACACATTGGAAGCTTCCAAGAGGAGTTTTCTCCGGAAGGTTCTGCTCTCACTCCAAGACATGGATTTGTACATGTACATGTACGTAGCAGTAGCAGTAGCAGTACCTAGGTAGTGTCCGCTATCCTCTCCACCGTCGCACCAAAGCCCTCACCTCAGACAGATATCTTCAAGGACTCACCAGTCCACGCGAGCTGTCGAAAACAGCCTCACCGAATATCGAGTATCAATCCGCCTCAAGAGTCTAGAGCCTGCGTGTAACAGGTACACTACCACCGTACCCAAGTACTCCCCACCCTCTCTCCGGCCCATCCGCCGACTTCAGCACTAGACCGCTTGAATCAAACAAGCATTATGCCCATCTATGCGTGATTCATACGAGATCGATCATGCCTAGCTCGCGATACATCGAAAACCTTACCTTAGGTAGATAGGTCTTAGACCACCGGCGGCGGATTCCTCTCCTCTCCTCTCCGACTCACCACAACCACTCCACCATCGCCCACCACGACTCATGCGAAAGATAGATACCAACCACCGGCTCCATTATCGCGATTACCAACGAAACCTAACTTCGAGAGCTCCCAGACCGTTGTGGACTCGTAGGTTTCCCACAAGCAACAACGGTTGAAACGATAGTCTACATACCAAAAATCCTCCGATATGCAAAGGCATGACTCGTTGGGTTGAAAGTTAGGAAGTGATGGGATGTGGGTTTGTGGAAGGTGGAGGCGAGCGGTAGTTACCCAGACAAAGCTCTCGACGCAAAACTTCCAGTCCAGCCCGCCATAAGCACACATCATACTGACTGCTATCAGTGAGGCAGAAAGAGGACACCGCGGATGTGCCGTACAGCATGATTCGTGGCGATGGAGTTCCTTGGGTTGTGTGTGACATGTATCTTGAACGCACTCCCAGGGCAGTGGTACCACTTACATAATTATAGATAGACTAAGTTATTGAACGACTTGCTGATGTGCTATGTATTGTGCATTGCTTACGCATCTGAATACGTGCGAGTTCATGGATGGATACAATACGTTTACATATACATTTACATATACATATAAAATCACACTATTGCATGCCTACACATGACTTGAGGAACGTACCCGTGCGAGAAACGATAGTCTGGGGTCTGGGGTGATGATCTCCCATGCTCATGACAACACGTAGTAGTAGTAGTATTAACCCAAGGATAGCGATGATATTGATGAAAATATGATCGGCTGACTCTCCGCTAGGACGACGTGCTTGCAGGTGCAATGCAGGCACATCAATCTGCAGACGACGGACAAAAAAAATGCAGGGGAGCTGCACTGCACACACGCTCGGCGGAGGGTCAAACATGTTTGCAGGCAGCAGCGATCATATATCGGGGATGATATTGATTGATGATGCTTGTGTGCTGCAGATTCGGGCGGGAGAATAGATGAAGATCCGCAAGGATACCTCGTGCGGAGGCAAAGCAGGGCGAGGAGCGGGAACGCAGGCGAATGTGTATGTGTGTGAGAGGATAGTGAGGTAGAGATGCTTGTGTTTGAGAGAAAGAGACAAGCCCAGTAGTGGGCTCGTCTTGTAACGATTGATTGTCTTATAATAGAAAATGAGGCGCGCAAGTATGCTGCAGCCTATGGGGTATATACATCCGGTTCCGAACTCCGAAACCAAAGAAGAAAAAAGAGAAGCAAGAAGTAAAATTACAGCAGCGAGCGAGCGAAAAGCGTGGCCCTGCAGGCAGAATCCATCGAGGCATGGAAGCCTCATTAAAAAATGTATTGCGTCGCCATTTTTAGGCGAAGGCAGGAAGATGCTCCTTGCATGAGCGATATCCAAGCGGGAGACCGGGACATCCGGCTAAGTAGAAGAAAGAACGACCAGGCCGAGGAAGATGGCTGTATGGTGGCAGTTGCAAGCGACGGTCGGTGACTCAGAGAGCAATAGTGAACAGGCCTGCCTGGTCACATGCTGGTGAGATGATAGGGGCTTGACGAGAGTGCGCTGGCAGCCTGCGCTCTGCGAGAGATTGCTAAGTGCATTAGAGAATATGCATGCATGCAGGCGGAGACGGCGGCCATGTGACGATGTCTGGCGTGGGATGAAAGGCCAGGGCTGGAAATTGGGAGGCCAATCAGCGCCGGGTACAGCGGCAGACGCGCAAATGACCGCGTCAATGGCTCGATCGACAGCTGGGGCTCTTGCAGGCAGCCAAGGTCGCTTCTTGAAGGTCGAAGTCGTGCGGTTCGGCGGGCGAGCCGATTAATAAGTTGTCGTTATTAGGAAAACCAGGTGAGGGCCATGATCAAGTACTGGCGGTGGTGCGTGAGATTCGTTCTCCGCAGGATCGAAGTTCCTAGCGGGGTGGAGAGGATCGTGGAAGTGAAACTCTCATTTGGGAAGCGGAGGCAGAGGCCTGGTGGGAGGAGGACCAGGGCAAGGAGGGAAGCTGGCGGCAGGCATTGTGAGGAGAGGGATTGACGACTGGAGGAGTCGACGGTGGATGATTGAAGATGGTTGGCGGCTGGCAGCGAACGAGGCTGGCAGGAGGAGTCGCTGACGCTGAAGATCACGGAAGAGAGGAGAGTAGCCCGTGATGGTTGTTGTTGTGTTGGGTTGTGGTTGTTAGAAGCGTTAGTCCTTGGGTTGATGTCGAGGTCGTTGGTCTTGTTGGTGGTTTGGTTTGGTTTGGTTGATTGATTGGTCGGTCGATATGGTCGATTGGGAAGTGGCTGTTGTTTGTATTGGACGTTCGACTTGAGGATTGTAGGAGCGTTGGATGGTGGAGAAGACAAAACAGAGGTCAAGAAGAGGCCGAAGGAAGCAATGTAGATATAGGCCATGTCAGCTCGTGCAGGGCGTCATTTCCCATTTCGCATGATGCAAACCAAGGCAGGAACTAACCCTGGCACTAAGTCAGTATCCAGAACGGCGGTGTGTCCGTGTGCTGCTTCATACAGATGCCTGGGAAAGGAGAGCAGCAATCGCCGCCTGGCGGCCGAAGCTAAACCAGCCGGATGACTGCAGCACGGCAGGGCTGACATGGGCGCGTCTGTGCCTGTTCATGCCTGTCCTCTCGCTCCCGAGCCCTCACCAAGCCAAGCCCAAGGCAAGGCATATCGCAGCGTGACTACTACTACTGTACCGTACTGACCTTAGTGGTGTGACCATTGGTGTTACTACACTGGCGATTTCCATGGCCAGCACTAGACCCAAGCCCGTTTATGCTTCCACGACCTCCTCTTCTCGCCCAACATCTGACAGCACGCCTCTTCCGGCGCGGCCGAACAAACTCCTACTCGACCAGTGTTGGCAAGTTGGTTAGGTAGGCGGCTCAAGCATCGTCCGCAGAGCAACCGCGGCATGTACCGTGGCTCGAAGGCTATCGTAAGCGCACGCACCACTATATTTCCAACCATTGCCCTTCTGTAGCGCTGCAGGCAAACAAGCAAACAGGCGGGCAGGGCGGGCGGGCAGCAAACGGCCGCCTTCAAACAGAGTACCACAGGTACAGGTACAGTACGAGGGCAGCCGTAGTGGTAGTGCCCAGTCTACCGTCCACTGCCGCACTCGATGTCTCGGCCGTCCGCCGTCCGCCTGTGAACACGAGAGCACACGAGGCCTCCAGTCACATTGTTGTAGGCGGAAACCCTGATCGTCGTGGCCTGCGACAGCTTGCATCAGGCACACAAAGTCTAATTAGGCCCGTTACAAGCACGGTGACAGGCACAGAGTTCGGACGCAGCTCATGCGAACCATGCGGGCAGCCCGAAACACTGGCGGCTGGCCGCCTTGGACGTGCGCCCAGGGGGGGCAAGCCCCAATGCCTTTTTCCAAAACCTGCCACTTTGTCTGCCTCAGCGAGCGAAGCCGAGCGCGCAACGGGCCCTGGCTGCTGCGAGGTGGGCGTTTCACCGTCCGCTAGCACGGCAGAGTGCTAAAACCGTCCCCGGACTTACTATTGCTTACTCGCCCCGGCGATGGTTGGAGTGGCACGAGTGGGTGGCAAATTGGCATGATCGCTGCCCAGCATGCGGCCTAGCTTTGATTGCACGACTGGCGGTAGAAGAACGGGAGAAGGAATACGCTGGGCGCAAAACCCGGTAACGCTTCGCTGACCGCTGGCCGCTGGGCGCGAGATCTGCCTTCTCGAAAGAAAAGAAAGGAAAGGAAAAGCAGCCATCCGGTACCCGTGGCAGCTGCACGGCGTTTCAAGGCGTACGACACGCGGCGGCTCGAACGGCCTCGCGCAGCCTCTCACAGCTCCGAGGCGAGAGCCGGACGCCCATGTGAGTGAGCGAGCTCGCTGGATATGAACCTCTGACAAGCCATGCCTGTCTGTCAGCCATGTCGCTGGAGCAGAGCTTCGTGCAGTTCGCAGGCGGTAAGGAAGCGGACGAAACGGTCAGCTGGTCTTGGCCGCGTCGTCTGTAGGCGACATTGGGAAGTATCGGCTTGACTGGGCGAGCAAATAGGGTACGAGCGGCATGGCGGCCTCCCAAAGCGAGCGCACTGCAAGGGCAGATTCGTAGACGCACGAGCGCCACCACGTGGTGTCCGACCCCGGCATCCTGGGCGAGAAACTCAATTGCACCCCCTATTTAGAAATCAGGCGAGGAAGAACGTACGACACTGACACGAAGCCAGCTGTTCCAATGATCTCTATAGGTAATTCTGACATCAGCTGCCATAAGCAGCGAACTGCGTATACCATTCCGTGTCGGAGTATCCCGAAGAACGAAAGTTGCCTGTTTGGAGTCGCTCCCCTGCTGATCGATCGCTTGATGAGAGCTTGAACTCCGCAGCGAGTGAATATCTTTACAGATCCTAATAGATGATCTTCAGCTACGAGGAATGTTTCACCTTTGCTAACGTATGCATCGATGCCCGAGGGTCTTTTCTCTTGAAGCCTCAACTCTGCGTCAAGCTCGTGATGGTCCATCACCATCAACATCGGGCATCAAACTAACTCTTCAATGTCAGCAGAGGAGTGAGGCCCGACCACCCACTATGGAGTTCCTCCGCGGAACGACTTCTAGTCAGAAAGTTTCCATCTCATTTCTCATTTCTCCAGCCGTGCGCTTGAAGGATGTAGCTGTTCAAGAATGATGGGGAGCGAACCATGACAGGTTCTCTTCGTCATCATCATCTCTACCCGATTCCTTACCAATAACAATGATAATGATCAAACGTTTCGAATGCGACACGAGACGCCAAGACCCCGACGACCGATCTCGTTTCCCAATAATAACCATCCCGCCTAGAAATGATGCTCGATCTCGCTTGCGGCCAAGCGATTGTCCGCTCATCTTGAGCCGCATGTAGAGGAGTAGTAGTGGCAGTTCTGGCATGGCAGTCTAGCAAATCCGCCATTCCATCGTGCCAGTGCCAAATTTCGCCATGGATGGAAAAGGCAGCTTTTCGTGCTCGTCACCGTCGCGGTCGCCGGTTATCCGGTCGGTATGAATTGTGCGCATCATCGCAAAAGCGCCACCAAAAAAAAAGGAATCACTTGGAATCGATAGCAGAAAAATCCTTCTCGCTCCTTCAGCCGTGCCACCGCAGCTATTCCACCGGCCGCTATTGTCGTCCTTAGCGAGTTGATAGTACGGTTTCCCATGCCTGCTAGTATTGGTTGACAGGTGGTGACAGCATCGCGATCCATCCCGCGGCGTGTCGTTCCATTCCACTCTTTGGCCATCCCGCGCTCGCTGAGGCTGTCCCACTATTCTTGATTTCTTGACAGGAACAGGAAACAGGAACAGGAAAGGACCTAAGCCTGCCGTGCCTGCTAAGGATCGAGATGGCACGGCATACTTGCATACCAATAAGTGGGGGCGGAACAATATTGAGGGCAAGGTGAGGTGAGGTGGAGGATGAGCAGTGTCGTGCATGTCGATAATTGTCCGCCTTTGACTCCTGTCTGTCAATGTCATGCGAATCCGGCAGAATACAGTCACAGCGAGGTGGGAATGTTTCAGATGGTCATTTTTCCCGCGATTGCGATTGCGATCATCACTACCATACTGTAGTGACCTGCAGGCAGCCGAAGGTGCGAGGGTGCTGTGCACCAATACCGATATCTGTGCATGGCGACACACCCCCACGCCCTTTCCACGGTGTCGGTAAGCGGTCGTCGGTGTTATGCAGGAGGCAAATAAATGACAATATCAACGTGACGACTTGATTCTCGCATCGTCTGGTTGTTCAATAGATTGCCCTACCGAAAATAGATGGCTTCCAAGGTCATTAGGCAAAATGTGTTGGCTGCCTGCCGTCCACCGTGGTTCATCACACCGGTAGCCTTGGCCGCGAACCGTTCCATTTTGCAAAAGAAGGCACTCGCGGCTTGCGGAGAGGGAGATCTTCAAGCTGGTGACAGTCTTGCACCTCGTACTATTGGCAACTGCTATCTATATCAGAAACCCTTCTATGACCTCTACATGTCATCGAAGGGTGGAGTCGAGCCGCATTATCGATTGATTGGTGTTGGATGAATGATCAAAATCGTCGCTGTGGTCTGCCTACGCGGTAGAGTGGCAAGCACGTAAGAAGAGGCCACGGCTAGAGGTACGACACACAGCATGTCACCAGTTTGACCACCCAACGGTGCACACGTAACAGCTTCCACTTTTTCGCATGTCGTTATTCTCCTGCGCTACTCTTACTCGCAAGACCCGACCGTGGGTAGTGGTTACGAAAGTCCGCGTGCTACGACACGTGTATTGGTCACGTCAAACTAAGTCAGAGGCATTCGTGGCCTCGCAGATCGTGGATTTTCACCCTTCGTAAAGTCATCCACAGTGATCGTATCACTGATCAGTAAATGTTTTCTTGCGGGGGAAGACAACAGGTAGAGAAAAAGTTGGTAATTTGATATCCTCCTCATCCTCCCCTTACTTTAGAACTGCCTGCCTGAAGGTTTACCCTCGCATTCGCAGACGGGACATGGAGATTTTGTTTTGGAGATCTAATTCGCGTCTGCTTGTGGCGTGAATCCTTCGCTCGCGACTCCGAGGCTTGGATTGGTTACCTACCTACGGAATCTACATGTATTCATGCCCAAGAGGACGGAACTCGGACGAGCTGGAAGACGAAATGAGGGACGAGAAGGAGGTTTTGCGACAGTTTGTTTGGTACGCTACCTCTTGCTAGTCGACACTTGTCCGCCGTTGTTTGCAACTTTGCACAGCCCTCGGGGGATGGCCCCCCGTCATACGCAATCGAGCAAATGGACGATTCCATGAGATGGGTAACTCCTTCTTTTCTGGAAAAAGTCACGAAGATTCGGCGAGAAAAAGTCGACGTCTTCGTTTCAACCCATTCGTACGAAGAGTCGTATACCTTAGCTCTGTCTGGCGGCGAAGTCCGCCTTCTACTACTACACGTAGGCAGGTATCCTGACTCTCGCCTTCCATTGGCCATGTGCTTTTGCACATCAAGGAGACAGTCGATTCGTGCTATCAATAATAACGAATCGCAAATGCATGTCATGCCGAAGCGTGAGCACGATTTATTCCTCGCATCCCACGTGTAGCGAGAGTGGTCCGCGCATCCTCTCTCCCTGCACAGCTGCAGACCATGATGTTTGTTCGAAATTGAGATGAAACATGAGTCAATCTGTAACATGCCAGGGACTTCTTCGCTTTCGACCGGGATTGCGATGTTCTATATTCGCAACAACCACCCCCCAACCACGCTCCACACCATCTTCATGCGAGTAACGAGCTGAAGATGCAGGGTTCAAGTGTAAGAGATTGAATCCTTACTATGCACGACATCCATGGCGAAGGAGTTAATGCGACTTGTATCAGGTATACACAGGCGTTTCGCAAATGACCAGAGATACTGGGGGCTCTTTTTATTGGCATGCGCGCGAATGAGCAGCATGCGTTGCAAGGCTGTGAATCAGGTGGTCTGTCGTATTGACGTTCTTTTCGATCTTCAACCCTCGTTGTCGTCGTCCATGAGCCCTGTCTCCTGCGCGACTTGCGTGCTGACCCATTCCTCCATCATCTGACTGCCGCCGCCCATGGTGCCCGGGGCAGCCTTCTTGCCCTTGCGCTTGACGATCAAACACAGGATACGACCGTAGATGCTAAATCCGTCGTAGGTCGTCTTCAGTCCCAGTTTCTTCTTGTCGTCGTCCTCGCCGGCGGAGGCGGCGGCTTCGTTTCCGCTGCCAGTTTCGGCATCTTCATCGTCGTTGCTGCTGCCGCGTGTATTCTTCTGCGGCCTCGCGCCCTTGCGACGCTTCACGGGTGCAGCGCGTTGTGTTTGAAACGTGACCTCGTCGTCTGAACTCACGAAAAGTGCCTCGTTGCCCGCTTCCTCTTCCTCGTGATCCGCCTTTCGCTTAGCAGCACCATTGTCTCCGTCGGCGAGGCTCAGATCTCTGAGCCCAGGTTCGTCTCCAGCCTCTTCCCTCAAGCCTTCAGGCACCTCTCCATCATCTTCCAAAGTGATAGGATTCTCACTATTGTTGGCACCATTCAACCACACGGTCAACTTGTTCCCCGTAGACTGAAGCTTGGGCTTATTGCTAAATGCCTTCTGCTTGGTGATCAACGAGTGCCTCGTCAAGCCCTCGGTCAAGAACATGACGACCTCGAAGTCTTCCTGGCTCGCAACATCTCTGATCCCCTTCTTCTTCTTGCCTCCCTTCTTCCGCGCGTTCTCATTCTCTTCGCGCAGCTTCGGTAGGACTAGAGGTCGCACTTCCTCGATCACGCGCGCGAGGACCGGGTCGCGGGTGGAGAGTAGCCAGGGCGCGTCGGAGGGCTTTTCGGGGTATATGCGTACTTCCAGGACCGAGTACTTTGTTATGCGGAGGTAGCGGCGGATAGGCGCCATCGTTTCTGCGCAGTGTGCTACATGTTGTTGTGTGCTTGTAGGAGCAGCAAAGGCGGAAGCATCAAATCTCGAAGATGAGATCATCTCGAAGCTGACATCCGTCTGTGCTTTTCAGGCGAGTTGCGCCTGCTTCGCCTTTGCGAGTTACCATCCCATTGTCTACCATTGGACAAATTTTACAATCTTGCTGCGACGAAAGCACACATTGCAACTTCAATTCTTTTAATGCTTCGAAGAGCGGTGCAGTCAGCGCTGCGAAGGCCGCTGTCGACCATGTCTACTTCTCAGACGCCGATGGAGGATGCGATCAGATCGAAGGTATGGGGCTATCAATTGACTTTCGCTGCTATTGATGTTTAGCGACAGTGGAACAGACAGCATATCTCAGACGAGTGCTAAACAATTACAGATCACAGAGGCCTTGAAGCCGACATCAATGGAGATTTTCAACGACTCACACAAGCACGCTCACCACAAAGCCATGAAAGACAGCACATCACAAGAGACACATTTCCGGTATAGTCTCAATCGAGGAGCTTTCGTTTCAACGGCGAACCCCACTGACAATCACAGCGTGTTCATCACATCAGAAGAGTTCAAGTCGAAGATGCAGCCCGCGCGCCACCGCATGGTGTACGGTCTACTCAAAGACGAGATGGCTGCCGAGGGTGGGATTCATGCCTTGCAATTGAGGACGCGAACGCCCGAGGAGGATGAGAAGGCAAAGGCAAAGGAAGAAAGCTGATGTCGCCATGCCTGTGATTGCTATTGTCCAGATGCAAGTCTATGCCATCCATACCTATGCAACTGATGACCCTGATTCGATAACGCCTCGCATTAACCCAAGATAACGCTATGATGCCTGGTATACGCGTGTATGATGTATGTGTAGGGGTATTGAAGTAGCGCCAGCGCTGTGCTAATCCGATAGCAAGCGTGCGCAATGATTGGTGATGTGGAGAGTGTTGGCTCAAATGTCCGGAGGGTACTCGGGCTCGCCTGCGGGCTGGCTGTTGAGCATGCTGAGATAGCAGTTCCAGCCTGTAAAATACGTCAGCTCCACGCACGTTGTTACTCGTCCGAACGTGAGACTTACCGAGGGAGACGAAGTTGACGAACAAAACCTGGTGAGGCAATGGGACGAACTTGAAGTTGATCATCTGCACGACCGGCCACACCATCCAGTTCTTGGACAGGGCATTGAAGTATGTCGATTCCAGCTTCTTTCTCGGGTCGGTGCCCTCCAACAACGCCATGGTGCTGAGGAAGCAGAACAGGTTGGTGCTAGCGAACACGGTCTGGTCGGTGAGGACGCGCGCGACTATCTGAAGGTTGGGCTTGCCCGGGATCACGACCTTCTTCTGGAGGAAGCCGAACCACTTGACGGCGGCAGGACCGAACATGCAACCGCCGTAGAAGACCATGCGGCCGGTACGGGAGAGGTCGTGGTTCTTGAAGCCCTTCTTTTCGACGAGCTGCTGGGCCATGGTGTCGCCGGTCGCGAAGAGGACGCCGGTGGTGACGGCTTGGGTAAGAATCGGGCGCGAGGCCAACTTGGCTTGGTACCTGTGAATGCATTAGCAGATGGCATACGTAGTGAGGGGCGTCGAGGCCAACTTACCAGCGCAACATCTTGGACGAGATGTGGTCGTGTGTGAAGTTGTGTAGTTGTGTATGTAGTTGTGTAAGGTTTAGGAAGGGTCAATCGTCAATGGTAGGGGTTCTGAGACCAAGCCGTTGTGAGTTGCAGATGAGTGGTCTCGCCGTGGTGCAATGTGAGACCGGTATTGATCGCACGTCGTCGTCGTCGTACCACCGAGTCGAGTGCTCGAGGGAGAGAGTGTTGGTGTCGAAGCGTGATGGTGCACACCGGTCAGAGTGATAGTGATTGAATGCGCTTGGAGGGCAGCAACAACCTTGAAACCTTCCTTATCTCACGCGCGGTATGCATCGCGCTTGCAGCTTTCATGTGCGCCGACGTCATGTCCGAGGAGCTTCAGTCTTCGTTTGCAAATGAAGATCACTTCACTCGCATCACGTGAGTCATGGATGACTGTTGTGGCGAGACTGATGGAACCTGAGCCTGCGTTTGCATATAAATTCGTAAAGTAAAGTTCAGTCAACCTAAGGATTCCGGTTCGCTCTCGTTGTTGGTGTTTTTGTTGACTCGACAATCTCCGACTCCACGGCTTCGACGGAATTTCTGACAAACGCCGCCTTCGTTTCGGCTTCCAGGTCGTTGCACGTCAACCTACCGCGCGCTGTACAAAACTTCATAGATTCAACTCACAAATCGCCCCGATCCGGATCCACAGACGTTTCATATCACCGCCTCGACACGTCTGAGTATATCGTCAGAGAAGCTCAACAGCAGCCTGCCATCCGAAAAGCCTCACCAACTATGACTACAACCAACGGGCAGCCTTCGCCAGATGGCGTGTGTTCGCTGCTTGACACCGACCTCTACAAGCTCACCATGCAATGTGCGGTCCTCAAGTACTTTCCCGACACTTCAGTCTCATACAAGTTCACCAACCGTACACCGCACATGGAGCTCAACCGTGCCGCGTTCAATTGGCTTCAAACACAGGTCGACAAGCTCGGCAACATCCGTGTCACGAGCGAGGAGATCGACTGGCTGAGAAACAAATGCCCTTATCTGAGCCAACAATACTTGGACTTCCTCAAAGACTTCTGTCTTAAGCCAGATCAGCAGCTGAAGCTTACTTTCTCGGCAAATGATGACGGAGCTCAGGACGAGTCTCAGACTGGTGAAGTTGGCTTGTCGGTCTCTGGTCTTTGGGTTGAGACGATTCTATATGAAATCCCACTGCTGGCACTCATCTCGGAAGCTTACTTCAAGTTCGTTGATACAAACTGGAATCACGACGGCCAAGTCGAAAAGGCTAAGAACAAGGGCCTGCAATTGCTGGAGGCCGGCTGTTTCTTTAGTGAATTCGGCAGCCGCCGGAGACGCGACTACAAGACCCACGAGCTCGTCATGAGTGGTCTGATTGATGCCCAGAAAGAAGCGCAGAGCAAGGGCTTCAAGGGGAAGTTCAGTGGAACGTCCAACGTGCACTTTGCTATGAAATATGGCGTCGCACCAGTCGGCACCGTCGCTCATGAGTGGTTCATGGGGATCGCTGCATTGACAAGCGATTACGCTGGTGCAAACGAGAAGGCATTGCAGTACTGGACTGGTGCTTTCGGGCAAGGCGTGCTCAGCATTGCACTCACAGACACATTCGGAACGCCAGCTTTCCTCAGAGCATTCACTCAGCCAGCACCCAAAAGTCATACTACAGATGAGGTCGAATCGAACCCGCCGACTTATGCACAAATCTTCACGGGCACTCGCCAGGACAGTGGCGACCCATTGAACTTCATCAAGATGATGCGCTCTTTCTACGACGACCAGGGCATCAAGGATGCAAAGACCATCGTCTTTTCCGACTCGTTGAATGTGGAGAAGTGCATTCAATACAAGCAGGCCACAGAGGCTGCGGGTTTGACACCGGCGTTTGGCGTTGGTACCTTCTTCACCAATGACTTCGTACACTTGGGAACCAACGAAAAGAGTGTCCCTCTCAACATTGTCATCAAGCTGGCAGAAGCCAAGGGTGTTCCCGCGGTGAAATTGAGCGATGACAAGGGCAAGAACATGGGTCCAGAGGACATGGTGAGCAAGGTCAAGAGTGAAATTGGCTACACGGACAAGTCTTGGGCTGGCGGTGATGAAGCGCACAGGTGGGATTGAGGCCAGGAGGTCAATGGTCTAGGTCGAAGCGAGCCCTGATGAATGGGAATAAAGGCAAGGCGTAAGGATTGCAGTAAGATACCCGAGCATAGCTGTGTGGAGTGAGTCTACAACGGTACAACGGATTAGATAGACGTTTCCAAGTGACAGTGTTTGCACTTCTTCACATTATCATATACGAGTTGACCATGCGGGTGTGCTCTGCGTAGCATGTTCTCTTCAGTAGTTGCAAGTGAAGATGTCAATTATTTTGTGCCCAGCATGCCTCCCTGTTCGTCACTCTAGCCTAGTGTGGCACGTGCACCTAGGGACAAGCCCCAGCCTTCGTGCTTAGTTAACGCGTTGCTCCAAACGAACGTCAACGCAATAACCATCACAAACTCATTCGCGCAAAGCACTCAAGCCCTAGATCTGCCTAATCTTCACTTCAACAACAACACACTGAACAAAATCCATCGGAAACGACAACAATGGCCGAATACGCCAAGAAGAAGAACGACGAGCTCCAGACGCTCTGCAAGGAGCGCGGTCTCCCTCACAATGGCAAGAAGGCCGATCTTGTCAAGCGCCTCGAAGATCACGATGCTCAGGGAACCTCCGCGAAGCCTGCCGTTGCTGAAGATGAGATCGACTGGGACGAGGAGCCTGCCACCGAAACCGCGAAAGCTGCTACTAGTGAGCCTAACGCGACTGCCATTGCCGCTGGTGGACTCGGACAACCACAGAACCCTCAGGCCGTGCCCAACCAACTAGTAGGCGAAGATCCCACAAAGCCCGATGACGCCGTGGGAGCTGCACCTGCCGCCCCCAAGACCGACGACGCACCACAAGGAACAGAGGCAGCGGCCGAGCCGCGCAAGACACCCGAAGATTTCACGCTGGGCCTGCAAGAGCGCACATTGGATGAAGAGATTGCGAAGCGCAAGAAGCGCGCCGAGAAGTTTGGACTGGACCCCAGCACTGATGAGACACTGAAGCAGCTGGAGAGGGCGAAGAGATTCGGTACTACGGTCATGCCAGGTCTGCTCAACCAGGCGTTACCTCAGCGCGCAGAGAAGGAGAAGAAGAGAGCGTCGGAGACAACACAAGATGGCGGCATCCGCAAGCGAAGCCGCCAGAGGCCCGGACCCGGAAGCAGACAAGGCAGCGAGAGGAAGGAGAAGCCTGCTACCAATGGCAAGTCCGGCTCTGGTGGATGGATGACCGAAGCCGACAAGCAGGCTGCCGAGAAGAGGAAGGCAAGATTTGCTGCACACAGCGCGGAGTGAAGCTGTTCACCCTGAAGTTACAGAAGGCGGCCTGCGAGTGTACGAATATAGGCGCGACCGATGCGAAGACCGAAATTCCAAAAACTGCTTGATGCAGTACGACAGCTGGTGCGAGAGCGAATCTATCGTTTGCAGACAGAACCGAAACCGGCGTTACCATACCATTCAAACCTTTTAATCCGTCTACTCTACATTATCAAGATTCACTTTACGCGCTTTTCTCCTCGGCGCTTTTCACCGAATGGAAACTTGTCAAGACGATTACGTCTTTTCGTTCTCGTTTCAGGGTCGCATCGCATGATTCCACCTCTGTGTGGAACTGCAGTATACATATGGAGATGGAAGTGACAATACAGTCTTGTCTCCTCCAATGCCGACGGAGGCGAATGACAAACAAGTCACAGGCTGGGAAGTCATCAAATTGGCAGACATCGCAACACTACAGCTTGGCTTTCTCATTCGTCTCGCCAGGTTGCCAGACCTGGACTTCCGGCAAAAACGCATAATCCTTTGGGAAAAGCTCTGGACCGAGAACCTTCTTGATCACTTTCCCGGTCCCCGATTTGGGAAGCTCTCCATCCACGATTCTCAACAAAGTTGGCATCTTGTAGCCGGCTAGTCTGGCTCGCAAGTCCTGCCTTAATCTTTGGATCGTAAGCTTGCGCAATGGCCTGTCAGTGTCCGTTGCGCCCTTGAGGCTGACCGTACACGCCACTCGTTGACCAAACTCGTCGTCTGGGACTCCGACTGTCATGACCTCGGCCACATACGGCAACGCCATGATTTCGCGTTCGATGTCCAACGCGCTGATCTTGTACCCGCCGCTCTTGATGATATCAACGCTGGCACGTCCCAGGATATAGTAATACTGTCCTTCTCGGCGCGCGATGTCTCCCGACTTGTAGTAGCCGTCTTCATCATGCGCAGCTGCTGTGGCGGCTGAGTCGAAAATGTACTTTGAGAACATCTCCGGGCCTTTGACGAGGACCTCACCCTGCAGACCTGTGCCATCTGAACCCTCGCCGGTCTTCGACAGCTTGATTTCGTAGCCAGGGAATTTGGTGCCAACACTGCCGTCCGGCACACTCGAATCAGATGGCGAGACCTTGAACGGAGCACCGATTTCCGAAGCGCCGTAGCGGAGGAGGATCTTTCGTCCCAGGATTTCCGCCCAGAAATCGGCAATGGGCTTGGGCAAAGCTGAGGTGCCGCAGATACAAGCACGCAGTCTCCTAGCGCCTTCGACGTATTCCCGCACGTTAGGCTCGTGCGCGATGGTCCGCTGGTAGTGTCGCATCATTCGCATATATATTGTGGGAACTCCAGAGAAGAAGGTTACGCCGCCTCTGCGCCATCGAGACCACGTCCATTCGGGGCTAAAGCTACCAGAGCGGAACTCGATCAGGGCGCCACTGACCAGGAAGGGGAAGAACATAATTCCCAGGCCTGTCGCGTGGTGTACGGGGAGCAGGTGTAGCAAGACGTCGTCTTGTGTGACGGCGTAGTGGTCTGCCACAGCCAAAGCGCCGTCGAATGTGTACGCTCGCCTCATCACGCTGCCCTTCGGCGGCCCAGTCGTGCCGCTTGTAAAGATCACCACGCCAGGAGCATTATCATCCAGATACAAGTCAGCAGAGATGATGATTTGCTCTGGACTCAGGGGCGTCGTCCACAAGCAAGGCTCAACAGGGATGCAAGTGAAACAACTTCCAACCTCCTGCTGCTTGACGAGCTTCTCCAAAGCAACACCCAAGCGCAGCGCATCAGGCGACACCAAAACCGCCACCGCGCGCGACTTGGTGGCGAAATACAAAGCCTCCTCCGGCGGCAACGCCACAGTCATCGGAACCGCCGCAGCCCCAACTGCAAGAATCGCCAGTAGACCGACGGCGTAAGCGTGCCCACCAGGCGCGAGCAAGGCGATGTAAACCTCTTCTTTGCGCTGCAGAGCCAGGCGGACGTCTTGGCTCATGGTGTTCCAGAGCCTTTCCTTCATGGCTAAAACATCGCTGAGGAGCTGGATGTGCGTTGCTTCGTGGCCTGTGTTGCCATCGCGGATTGCGAGCCTGGGAGGGTATTGGTGCGCGAACCGGAGAAGGCGCTGGAAAAGAGAGTGGCATGGGAGGATGTCGCGGCCGGTGTGTGGTGGGACGTGGAGCGTCCGGTCGTCCATGGTGGGTTGGATGCTGTGTTCTTCAGGAGGGCCTGAAAAAGATCGTTGGCGGGACTTTCGAGGATCTCGATGAGGGCTCAAGAATGCATATGAAGGCGGCTTCCTTGATGTTCTTCTTGGTCCGAAATTCGGTCTCGTGTAAGAGCAGCTTTGGCAAACAGGTGCCTTTTTGTCCGATGAACAGTTTCACCGTCCGATATTGGAGACTGCTTGGACTTCTTTCAACTTGGTAGGCCCGGTATGTCCGGTCTTTTTGAGAGCCTTTAAGCTCTTTGGTGTACAGAGTTCACTCAAGCAGATAGCGAAGTCGCTCGTGTCTCAGTCAACCGAAGGGCGCCCGGAATCTTTTGGATTATCGGACTTTAGATCTTTCTCAAGTAACTTTCTGATCACAAGATTGTCGAAGTGCGTTATCGCTGTGTAAAAGCAAGAACAAACACCTATCGATGTCGCTGCGCGGGAATAAGCTTTTGTTTATTCATTGGATTGCTGCGGGGCTGGAAACGACGATCATCCGACTTCGCCTGTATTGACGGCCGAGGATATCGGTAGCGGTCAACCGATGTATATATGTTTATGTACAACATCGCCCTCAGCCTGATGAGCGCAACTCGAAATCAGCTACAATCAGCGAAACAACGTGCCAACAGAGACGACCTCAAACAAACTTGGTCATATCAAATCCGTCGCACAATATTGCCACCATGCCAGACTTCACAGACAATCTCCAGCCAGCGTCACCATCAGGACCAACCATCCTTGCCAGAGAACGTGAACAATCAGACGTGCCAGTCAGGGCCCTATCCGAGCACCTCTTATCCGGCAACGGCTTTCTAGAAAGACAAGCCCGTATTCTTCCCTTCCTGGAAAACGACCCTTTGTTCAGCAAAGCAAGACAGCAGAACCTGTCTCGACCAGAGCGTTATCACTTGGGTCTCGCTCGTGGCAAGAAACTCCGGCGGCTGGTCGACCAGCACAACTGGAGTGAAGAGGATCACGAGATGGCGGTGTATTTATGTGATGATGTGAGCCCTTACATGGTGCATGTCGAAATGTTTATCACTACGATCGAGGAGCAGGGGAACGATGAGCAGCGCGATTATTGGTTGCCAAAGGTGTATAATTGGGATGTGATTGGATGTTATGCTCAGTGAGTTGACTTCGTGTCGCTTCGTGAAGTTCTTTTACTGATTATCATAGGACAGAGCTTGGTCATGGAAGTAACGTTCGAGGCATCGAATGCCAGGCTCGCTGGGTGCCAGAGACTCAGGAGTTTATCATCAACAGCCCGACGCTCACCGCAAGCAAATGGGTGAGTCAATTTATCCTGACGTTTGATCCTGCAGAGACATACTAAGAGAGTCAAGTGGAACGGCTCCCTCGGCCGCACCGCAAACCATGCCATCGTCGTCGCACAACTCCTAGTCCCCAAATCAAAGGATTCCAAAGAGCTCGTCAACCACGGACCTCACCCGTTCATCGTTCAGATTCGTGACATGAGCACCCACAAACCTCTGCAAGGAATTGCAGTCGGCGTAGGTGGTAACTTAATGATTTTAATTGATGCAATCTGACTGGTCTTTTAGGATATAGGTCCCAAATATGGATATGCCCCGATGGATAACGGTTACATGCTCTTCGATCAAGTCCGGGTGCCTCACAATGCCATGTTGTCGAGATACTCGCTAGTGGATCCAAACACCTGCACCTACTCCAAACCAGCGAACCCGGCTGTCGTTTATGGAAGTCTCACGGCTGTGCGAGCGAAGATTGTGATGCGGGCTCGGATGGTATTAGCGAGAGCTGTTACTATTGCGGTTCGGTATACGGCGATTCGGCGTCAATTTTCGGATCGGGATGAGGCATCGGCGAAGGCACCTGAGCTTTCTGTTCTGGAATATCGTAAGTGGGCAATACCTGTGGATCGGACTGATACTAATCGTAAGAGCGGATACTGACAAAATCGTCGAACAGCCACCGTCCAGATCCGGATCCTGCCCCTACTAGCAACAGCTTTTGCACTCCACTACACAGGCTCGTCGATGCAATCCCTCTACAAGAACACTCGCGCCGATATTTCGAAAGGCGACTTCAGCAGACTCGCCGAACTCCACAGCCAGTCATCAGGTCTCAAAAGCCTGTGCACAGATTACGCCGCCAACGGCATCGAAACTTGCCGACGTGCTCTGGGCGGCCATGGCTTCGGAGGTGGCAGCGGTTTGATCCAGCTGAACGCGGACTACCTGTCGAAACCCACGGTCGAAGGAGACAACTGGATGATCACGCAGCAGACGGCCAGCTATCTCATCAAACGAATGGCGGCGGCTGAGGCCTGTAAAGGAGAGCCGCAGGATGAGGTCGAGCGCTCGTGTCGAGAGTATCTGGCCCAAATGAACAGCCTTTCTGGAAGTGATTTCAAGTTACTCGAGTCGGATGCCGATATTGTCCGCGCTTTCCAGCGGCGTTCGAGGTACATGACGCATCTCGCTCATGTGCAGAGAAACAAGGAAAAGAAGACATGGAACAGCATGTTGCTTCTCTTGCGAAAGGTCTCGAATGCCGAATCTGAGTCGTTGCTGGTGGCAAACTTTGCCGCTGCTTTGGAGTCATCTGACGACCCTATGTCAACCCAATTGCAGCCGCACCTTCGAAGGTTGTTCCGGCTATTTGCTTATTACACGATGGACAACAACGCGCGGGAGTTTGCCAAAGCGCAGGCGGTTCAGGAGGAAGAACTGGATAGCTTGCCAGGGCTGATCCAAGATCTCATGGCGCAAATCCGGCCTCACGCCGTCAATCTAGTCGATTCATGGTGCATTCCCGACTATTTGCTGGACTCGGCGCTGGGACGATACGATGGGAAGGTGTACGAGGATCTTTTCAACCGTGCGCATAGGCTGAACCCTCTGAACGAGATCACGTTCAACACCGACTATCGCAACGAACAGCTTGTCCGGGGTGGTGATGGGAAGGAGTTGGAGAGAGTACGGGCGAAATTGTAGATTTGCGTAGCAGTAGCATCGACGTCCTCAGACTTTCCACACGAGCAGCTTCTGATCGAAACCTCCACTTACTAGCCACTCTTCCTCCCCGACCATGCCAGCCCACAAGCATCTCACCTTGCTCCCAGGATCGTGGCCTTTGAGCGTTGCAACGATTTTGCCGCTTGCAGCTTCGATTCCGCGCACCACTCCGTCGTCGCCGTTGACCCACACGCCACTGCCGTCTGGCCTCCAAGCGACTGCGGGTGTTGAGTAGGCGCTTTGAGGCGAAAGCGTAGTGCAATGGATCTGAATGGCAGCTTCTTCTTTGTCGGCCAGCAAAAGCGCAACTCGAGCCTGGGAAGCCTGTGTCTCGGTAGCATCCGGGTTGTCGTCAAGCAAGGATGTTCGGAGTACTGTTGGAGGTGCTGTCACGGTCTCTTCCCAGGGTGGGATGAGCATACGCGCGATCAAGAGTTTCATTGAAGGTACCGCAGACGTCGCGCAAGCCAAGAGGCTTGAATCGTTAGGACATATGGCGAGAGCTGATGGAGTGAAGCCAACCCAGGCATTCGAATGAGGAGCGAGGTTCTGACGACCGAGCAATCTGGGCTGACTTTCCGTTGTGTAGTAGTAGATATGAGTAGAATCTGTACGGCTGACCAGGATGATCGGTTCTTGCGATTCCGGGTGTTGCAGGAACAATATGCTCTCTGGTTTTGACGGCAAGCTGATGGTAGCAATGGGATCTCCAAGGGTCGGCGGATTGGTCGTTGACAGCGAGTAGATGTTGATCTTGTTATCCCATGCCGCAGTGGCGAGAAGTGGCTTGTCTGTGTTGTCTACGACCTTCACGTTGACGACGTACTTGGCATGGTCTCGGCGTTTTTCGAGTACGTTGCCTGCCAGATCCGCAACGACAAGCTGGCCAGACATAGAGGTCAAGATGACGTACTTCTCGCGCAGCACCAAGGAGGATAGTACTGGTGAGTCTTGAAGACCAGTGCTTGAAGATCTCAGAGCACATGAGGGTGTGTCCAGTACGTTCACGCGGCGATCTGCCGTGGTGGCAAACATCAGGGCTTTGAGCGATCCCTCGACGGCGACCTGTTCGATTGTGGCACTCAAGATGTTCGATTTCGATGGCAGAGACTCGACGACAGTCGCATTCTCCGGAGCTGAGATCAAGTTAGCTGTGCGTGTTTCGAGTCGTGATGGATGTACACTCACAAGGCTTCCTCCAACCCGTTTCCTCGGTCTCATGGCCGAGTTTTTCAAATTGTGTTGACATGTCAAAGGCCCGTTTCTCGTCCAGTAACTGCTCGATTGTCAGGTCTCCCTTCGATACTGTACCAGCATCTGATGGGAGACCGGCTTCGTTGACAAAGGCATCATATGACTAAGGTACGTTGTTTCCCTCTTAGCTGGCTGGTAGGCAGCGCTGATAAAGGCCATGAGCAAGACGAACCTCGGTGTAGTTGTTCGACTTGAGGAAGCGCGCGACTACTACGGCTGCAGAGTCTTTGGCCGGCATCTTCTGAGCGTGTTCGATTTTACAATATAGTCTGAGTCGTGATGTTGGTCCGATGGCGATCACATGATTGTGAAGACAACCTTGCACAGCCCTATGAGCTCGAGGGAGGGAGACGTCACTGGCGCTGGCGCTGGCAGGCAGTCCTTAATCTCCGCACTACCCACGCCCAGTAAAGATAATAATCCCCAACTGCAACACCCGCCCCACCCAAAACCTGCAACACAATAACAAACCGCCCAAAATGGTTGTCGACACCGAATACTACGAGGCCTTGGACGTCAAGCCCGACGCCACTGAGATCGAGATCAAGAAGGCCTACCGCAAGGCTGCCATCCGTCTCCACCCTGACAAGAACCCGGACGACCCCACCGCCCACGAGAAGTTCCAGGCAGTTGGAGAGGCCTACCAGGTCCTCAGCGATCCGGACCTCAGGAAACAGTATGACAAACTCGGCAAGGAGGGCGCGAAGCCCGACTCTGGCTTCGAGGACCCGTCAGAGTTCTTCACCATGATCTTTGGTGGAGAAGCCTTCCAAGACTGGATCGGAGAGATCAGCCTGATGAAGGATTTGACCAGGAGCATGGAGATCTCTACCAAGGAGGCTGAGGAAGCGGAGAAGGCAGAGGAGGCCGCCGCAGCCGCCGACAAGCTTGCTGCTGAGCAGACTGGTAATGCTGATGCAGCCGAGAAGGCGGCCGCTGCTACACCTGCTGCTGCTACCGCTGAGGAGGTGCCCGACAAGGCAACTACTGCGGGTGCAACGCAGGAGATCCCCGTGCGCGACTCCAAACCTCAACCCGCTGCCGGTACCGAGTCACCTTACTCGAGCGAGAAACCTCAGGGTGTACCCACCCGCCTTGCTATCACAGACAGGACGGAGGAAGAGGCCGCTGCAACGGCGGCTGGCATGACAGACAAAGAGAAGGAGCTTCGTGACAAGGAGAAGAAGGCTGGAAAGTTGAGCAAGGAGCAGAGAGACGAGTTGGCCGCTTTCGAGGACGAGCGCCGAAAGATCCGCGAAGAGCGCGTCGACACACTTAGCAAGAAGCTCATCGACCGCATCAGCGTGTGGACAGAGACTGATAAGGGCAAGGACGTCACAGAGGCTTTCAAGGAGAAGATGCGCCTCGAAGTCGAGAACCTCAAGATGGAATCGTTCGGTCTGGAGATCTTGCACGCTATCGGACAGACTTACCTCTCCAAAGCAGCCACCTACCTCAAGAGCCAGAAGCCGATTATCGGTGGTGTTTCCGGTTTCTTCTCTAGGCTGAAGGACAAGGGCAACACTATCAAGGAGACTTGGGGTACCGTGCAGACGGCTATCCAGGCACAGATGGAGATCGAGGAGATGGCCAAGATGGAGGAGAAGGGTGGCGATGACTGGACAGATGAGAAGCGCGCGGAGTACGAAAAGCGTGTTACTGGCAAGATCCTGGCCGCTGCATGGAGAGGCTCCAAGTACGAGGTCCAGGGTGTGCTCAGGGACGTTTGTGACAACGTTCTTTACGACAAGAAGGTGAAGACAGAGAAGCGCATCGAGCGCGCACAGGCTCTCGTCGTTATCGGTGAATTGTTTGCCAAGGTATGTCAAGCTTTCCCGGCACCTTTTGATCCATACACGATACTAATTACACAATCCAGGCAGCAAGAGATCCCGAAGAAGAGGGCGACTTTATGGCTTTCGAACAGCTCATGGCCGAAGCCACCGCCAAGAAGGAGAAGGAGACTAAGCACAAGCACAAGCACGATGACAAGAAGCACGGCAAGGAGAAGGAGGCTGCTGCCGATGCCGCGAAGCCCACTGCTGCATGAGGGTCAGAGAGTCTGTGAAGCACATAGCGCCTGTTTTCTTTCCTCTTGCCTCGTCTTTTTCGGGCCATTTCCGACGACAGTCGATCTCACGAGCGAGTATCCTGCACGCCGTAGATGTATAGACATCGCGTGCTTTAGATTCGCGATCCTTTTGTAATATGATGATACCCAGTACACCACGCTACATGAGTTACAGTATTGTGAAGCCGCCGCCATTGCGAGAAGAAGATCGATGTGCTTTATAGGAAGATTGAATTGATACTAGATGCGATACAGTTGAAGTCATAGGGACAGAGTCGAGTTCGCTCCCTCACATGCCCTTGCCTGGAAGGTTCGCCATCACTTGTCTTAGTTGTCACCGTTCTGACTAAATTCTTCGAAAGCTTTCAACAAAGGTGCCGGCGAATCATCCGCAAACATCGCCTCATTCATCATCGCACTGTCCTCGATCATGGCAATTGCTCTCGGCAACATCAGCTTCTCGTACTCTTTAACCGCTTCGTCAAGATCACCGATGCCAAACTTGATGATTTGCTGCGCGAGCTGCAGACTGTCGTGCATGGCTACGTTGACGCCGTCTCCGCCGGGTGGACTAGAATTGCGTTAGCTACGTCCAAGAATCCAGAGAGAATATTCAGATCGATTTTACCACGTGTGAGCCGCGTCTCCTATCAACGTCACTCCTGGGACGGTCTCCCACCCAGCTTCCTCTGCAGAAATCCCATGAAGCGGCCAGGTGTAGATCTCGCCGTCGCTCTTGGTCATCAGGTCAGTTGTGGCTTTGGGCCAATCTGCGAAATGCTTCGCGACCAGTTCTCGCTTCAATCTGGGAGGGTCTTTGAGGAGGTCTGCATTGTCACGCTTCCATGACTCTGGGAGCGAGAGTCCAGCAAAAGTATAGTACGAGGCGTCTCCGAGTCTCATCGCGGTCATGACTCGACGGTTGCCCATGCTCATGTAGTTGCCTGTTCCGACCAGCGCTTCGACGGTGGGATGGAAGGGGTTGTCTGGGCTGATGTTGCTTGTGATGTAGTATCTCCCGGCATATCGGGGTGTTTCTGACGTTACCTGTGGTTGTTAGTGACATCTCAGTCGCCGAATGAGAACACAGACGCTTACCAGACGCCTGCATTTCGACCAGGCTCCGTCTGCACCTACGATCAGACGAAAGCCAGACTCACTACTTCCGTTGGTGAAGCGAATCGCCATTTCGCCATCTTCTCGCTTCTGAACTTCCTCGATTTTCTTCCCCCATTGAATCTTTTCTTTGGGCACAGCACCCAAGAGCATCAGTCGGAGATCTCGGCGGTCGATCTCCGGTCTGTCTGTGTTGCCGTCGTTGTCTTGCCTTAACTTCACGTTGCCATGCATGTCGGCTATGGTCAGAGGCACGTCGTACCTTCGATTGTATCAGCCAACACGCCAGTCGAACGGGATAGTATTCCTGGGCATTCTTCACATACCGAGCTCTCTTCTTGAACTCTTCCATCAGACCAGCTTGCTGAAGAGCTAGAAGACCGGATCCTTCGTGCAGATCCAAAGTACCACTGCCACCCCGACCCCAAGCTGAGGCAGCAGACTCATCGCGTTCAAAAATGGTGAAGTCAATGCCAGCTAGGTGGAGCAAGCGGGCGAGGGTAAGGCCACTGGGCCCGGCACCCAAGATGGCGATGGGAGGGGACATGTGATGTTGAGATTGACAGAAAGTTCTTGTTGATCGAGTCACGCCCTGTAAAAGTGTATGTGTAACGAGCTGCGATGTCGTTCTGAGCTGTCGAAGAGTTGAGAGTATCATGGAAAGAGTGCTTGATGTTCGTGGAGTCAATGCCATTTAAGGAGAGGATGATATACTTATACCTGCTTGATGACGAGGCTGCGGACAACTGCGGCGTACATCATCCCTCGTCTCATCCCATATTCAATGGTTGCCTCCGTGGAGTGAGATAAATCTCCATTGAGCAATCCACGCGAAGGCTGAAGCCTTCCGACCAGTCACAGCCGAGGCGCACCAAAACAAACACAATTTCGGACGTCCGCGGACATTTCACTCTTCTCCGTACCTTCGTGAATCGTGATGGCCGATACGACATCCAAGTCTAACTACGCTGTATGCCAATGTCTATGCTTCCTTGGACTGAACTATGCTGATCAAGGAAGTGCGACTCATGTTATCAACGCAAAGTACGTCCTGTCTATCTATGTCGAAAGATTGCAGATGCAATCCCCGAACAAAACACCTGTCACTACCCAGGACGAGCTCTCAGCGGTGTCATCGTTCTGAATCGCCTTGGAGCTTCTTGGTCGCACATCTCTATGCAACAGAGATGCATGAGAAATCTCTGCAGCTCCCAGCGGGGGTATGAACCTGGAATCGCCCGAGGTGTCGAGGTAGTACGCTTCCAAGGGACGTGACAGGTGTTTTTAAAATCATCATATCACTCGATCAGGAACTCAACGAATATCACAGGTAACATGCTCTCGTTCACAACCGACTTGTTTGCGATGCACTGAGGATGCGAGATCTTGCGTGTACTCTCGTACAGGATCGATACCGCGTCCCCGAAAACGGAAGAATCCCGACGACAATCACGACACACCGTCGTCTCTCTCGTCGATCTACGCCGCAGCAACTCTCTTTGCTGCTGACGAGGTTCAGTCACATCTGGCCAGCGAGATCGAATCCACTCGAGGGCTGTTGAGTGGGCCTGGCGAACTGCGTGATAATTCTCTGGGGGCTCTGTCGTCTTTATCGCAAGCATGCGCTGCAGTCTGGCACAGTACTTCGGACTTCGATCGACCAGGCAAGGGCTACTTTTTGTTCAAAGACCGAACCGCTTCATGGGTCAATAGTGAGTGTTCTTGAACCAAGCTATACGGCAGCTCGCCGCTCTTGTGATGCTGACATGATAATGTAGCTTTTACTGCAACACTGGCGAAAGGCCACCCAATTTTGGCCTGCATACCTGACGAAGGCGTACTGCATAACTTGAGAACATGCCGTCCTCATCTTGTGCAAGAAAGAGCTTGGTTGGTCATGTACTACAGCATAATTCTCAGTATGGTGTCTTCGACAACACCGGAAGACGTGTCGACCAAGGAGAAACTCCGCTGCAATCTCTGGTTGGCAGTGAACGACGTCCGAATCTTGCTCCAGCCCAGCGAGCCCAATATTCAAGCTCTGGCGCTGCTTGCTACTCACGTCGAAGAGTTCACTTCGCCCAGTCTGTGTTGGATGCTGATAGCGAATGCTTGTCGAATGTTGCAGGCACTGGGTATCAATCTTCGACACCTCTCACCTGAAACACGCCAGAGGAGGACAATGACTTTCTGGTAACGTTTAGACTGTCGCTAAAGTAAAATGTAAGTGTGCAAGCTAACGGTAATTCAGGTACCTCAACCTGGTGGACAAAGGCCTTTCCATCATATTCGGGAGGCCTCCCACTTTCCACCGTGCAATGTCGAAGGACGTTCCTCTACCAACAGTTTCGCAACTTCTTCCCTTTCAGCCTCATAATGAAGGTCAATCAGGCTTGGGTCCACGTCCCGGTGCGCTTTTCGGAGCCCACTACATCCAACAGATCATGAAGCTTTCGTACATCATGGGAGACATATGGAGTTGCATTCACGAAGGCAACGCACCTGACCCCAAAGCCATCGAGTCTGTCAAGAGCACTCTAGAGTCGTGGTATAGCGAGGCAAAGCCAGTAAGTCACATCCGGACGTCCTGATCGAATGAGCGACAACTGAGATGTGATGCGTAGTTGCTAGAAGCGTCAATACTGGCGGAGAAGGCATTGCTCGATACCAAAGCGTTGGCTTCTGTCAACCTGGGCTTGCACACATTGCAGTTCAATCGTCACTATCTTCTCGTCCTGTTGGGTCGCTCTTCGGGCAATCTGGAACCCGAAACGATCTCTCACGCCAAGGAGATGCTCTATCTCCTCAAATACCTCGTCTCCGACTCCGAAGAGGTTTACAACGGTATCGTCTGGCAGCTAGTGTGCTGTCCTTTCACGCCATTTCTCGCCTTGTTCGGTCAAATACTAGACAACAAAGGCGATGTGGACCGCAATAACGTCGAAGCATTAGCCGCCATGAAAGAGCTTCCGGTGTTTCTCGAGGCTATGGGTCGGCGTAATACATTGGCAGCAAAACTCACGGCCGTAGCTCGCACGTTTGTGAAGCACGCTGAGTCTTCGCTCCATTCATCTCAGGGTAGGTTGCTCTGATACCCACCAAACCTCCAAGCTGTAATCTGAACTGACTGTTTGCAGTGTTTTCAGGCACAACCTTGGAAGCCACACAAACGGCAGCTGGGCATCCGTCTGAAGACGGGCCTAGTTCGGCTCCCGATTTCGCCTGGGATACCTTTCTGAACTATACCACGAATCCTTCCCTTGGCGACCAGCTTGAAGCGGGACGAGGTGAGAGTGGCGGTTACATGTCTTCGAGTTACACCGGAGAAGCTCCTTGGACTGACATGTTTCTCGGCGAATCGAACATCGATTGGATAGGCTTGAGTGATATACTCACAGGCTGACGACATGTCGGTCTTTTCACGGCTTGAGAGTGGCTCAATGCAATGAACTCGAACGCGACATGCCCTTACGATTCTGGGGTTATTGCATTTTGATCTATTGTCTGCCAGATTCGCTTGAGCGGTTCTCACCGGCGCCAGCGTATTTGTAATATGCGAGAGATGCTGATCCTACCACTTGATCCATCGAAATGCTGATACCCATTCCCCAGACTCTATTGGTGTCTCGTTGGCATATGGGTGAATTCGGCACGCGAGAGTCGTTGATCCCACCATGTACATGCGACTGTATCGACGACTGTTAAATGAGCGTGGGTTCTCGTCCATATGTTCGCTTTCGTCTTCCTCGCTTGATCGTTGTGTCTGATGTCGTGTACCGCTGCCGTCCAGATGATGCACCACTCACGCAATTCATCACCCCGTGTTACCCAGATTGCCAAGTTGCACGAGATCAATTGCATTTCAACACGCGTGGATGTCGTACAAACTGCATCAGCATTATGCGTTGGAGGTCCAATGCGGACCGCGAATATGTACGATGACGCAGAACGTATGCACCTCGATGCTTTCCGTCGGGAGCTGTTTTTGAGCTGTTTTGGCGGGGAGAGCTTGGAAAGGTTCAAGGGAAACAAAAACCCACAGGTGGCCCTTTTCCTCAAGATACACCCATCAATCAATCGATTGTCCAGACATTCAGAGAGCCTCTCGGAATTGTCATCGTACTTTCACAACATCTCAATTGAACCTCCCAAAACATGTCTCTCGTCGATGTAAGTCCCCAAAATAGCTCTAGATCTCAAGACGAGAGCTGTCTGTGTAGTACCGTTATGAGACTGACAGGATAAACAAAAAACAGCCCTTCCACGCCTACATCTTCGGCACATCCTTCTGGTATGGCCTCAGAGGTTTGGCGCGATTGACCGACCCCGTCCGCGTAAGCACCTGGTTCCGCCCACCAGCACAACCGGTCTTGAAGCCCAGTGGTATGTACAGCTTCGCACCATCGTATCTCCCCATCCGTCTATTGAAACAACACTCCGAGAAATGGGTGGACGGAAAATCCCACAAACCTTCCGTCCAATCACCAATAAGCAACTTCGTTCTCTAACATTTTGTTCCTAACAGATCTCGAACTCTACACCATCTGGACCGACGGCTGGCAACTCATCACCCTCGCCCTCATGCTCCTGATCTTCAGCAACGTCGTGCCCCTCCCCTCCGCCCTGACCGGCAAAAGTCCACAACAAGCCTCGCAAACGGCGGCGAAGCCTTACGCCAAGCTCGCCATCATGGCGACCATTTTCCACCACGTTACGACGGGGTATGGTGCTTACACGCACTGGGTCAGGGACAGCCATCATACCAAGGCGATGGACATTGGCGTCTATGGGAATGTGGCGTTGACGGTGTTGGGGTTGGTGGCTTTAGGGTGGGGAATGGGGGAGGAGGAGAGTGTGAAGAAGAGGAGCTGATTGAAGAATAGGCGAGGGGGGTAGCGTAGGCTGGTTGAGAGGTGGTGTACTTGGAGGCCGGTTGTGGGTGATGTTGGAGTGTCGGGTGTAGGTACACGTCGTGAGCTGGTTGGGTTGGGTACACATAGAATCGCGTCTGGTGGGAAATCCGAGGTTTGGTGGGTGGGATATATATTATTAGTATTAGTAGTGATAATAGTCGGTAAACGGTTCCTCACGTCGTCTCGCGCTGCTTGCCAATACCCGTCTCGTTGTTTGTGAATACCTACCATACATACCTTTGCATACGTGCAGTATGCAACTCTTCGGTGATGCTACCTGAAAAGCGCATGACTGCCGTTCGCCCTAGCCAGTACTGTACAGTCGCGTGTCTACAGGAACGCTCGGTTTGCGTGGACATGCGCGCGTACAGCAGTCACAGACCTTTCGTTTATATTGCCTCCGATGCAGCTTCAGAGCCAAGTCAACAGAAAGACCATGGCGCGTATGCGTGTCGGAATGGACCAGGTATCTCTGCACTGCAACGTGATAAGAATGTCTTGCCATTCGGTCCGGAATGTCTTGGAGCTGCAAGTGAGTAGGATACTGTATACAATGGTGGCATGAGGCTCATTCTGTATACGTGAAGTCAAGGTATATCCTCCTAGATTTTTGTGACCCAGGACGCGCATACCTTCGCACGCGCTGTGACGGGCTCGGGCAAGTGGCATGTTCCGATGCGATCGAAACAATGCGATCCAATTAGGAAGCTTGATCAGGTTGATGGCAAGATGACGCCGACTTGAAGACTGACGAAAGTGGTGTGCAGGTTAGTTAGGCAGTGGAACTGGGATACGACCCTGGTAGACACGCAAGCCGGCATGTGATGGTGGATGGAGCCAAAGCAGAGACGGAAGCACGCAAGAAGCCGTTGCCGCGTGACAGAAGAGTGACGTTGCAAGAGTGATGGGGCGGAGGGGACAGACGCTGAACAGGGGAAGGATGAGCGTTGATTTGCGCTGTTAGCGTGTGTGTCGAGGGTGAGATGACTGTGATGTGTGTAGGGGATCGTGACAAGGTTGATGTTGATATTGCTGTTATTAATCGTATCTCTTGTGCTTCCAATGTGCATATCTACATGTGCCGACATACAGCGAAGTGTGTCCGACGGCGGTACGAGACACAGGAGTTGAGTTCGCGTAGGGAGATGGCGAGTACAGTAGTGTTGACGTGTATTGCTGGTGGAGAAATGAGGCGCCGGTGCTGATCAAGAGTGGAGCGTGGTCCGATAAGGCAGAGACAGAGAGGGAAAGAAGAGACAAGAGGCCTCTGCCAGAGACAGGGCGCGATGGCGTGTGAAGTGTTTCACCACAGCTGTGTTTTATCGTGTACTTGGATACGGTAAGTATAAATGTACCGGGTGGCGGCCAGTCATCAAAGGGTTCAGGTTGGGAGAGAGAAAAAAAAGGGAAGACGGGAAGAATCATCAGAAGGATTAGAAGAAGCTTCTTCTTTGGACGACTGGCAGTGGAGACTTCGTCCAAGGTTCCTCCTTTGCGATCGGTCGATGATGACTACTAACGAGCGGTCGCAGGGGTGAATTATGCTGGATTATTGGGCGGGTCGAGGCACTTAGCGCACTCATTTCTTTCTAGATTCTGGCCATCTGGCTATCGTCGCACTGCACGCTCCCTAAGACGCAATTAAACGTGCGGGGAGAGTTGTTCCATGCCCTTTCTCGAACAATGGTGGAAGGCAGGATGTCGCTGCGATTATGTGATGGTTCTAGGTGACTGTTAGTAGTCTATCGTAGTACTGTACTGTACTGTACAGTAGGCCCTTGCCCTTGTCTTGTCTTGCCCTTGGTCGTTTGAGACCTTCCCTCGCCCGCCGTCTGCCTCTAGACCATATACTAATCTACGTCTACTGCTGCACACATCTGCATGCCTGTTCTGCCTCTGCCTCTGCCTCTGCCTGCCTGCCTGCCTCCACCTCTGCCTTGCCTGCCTGCCTGCCTGGCCAAGCATCGCATCCGCATCGCCTGGCATTGTGCGCTGAACCTCTTCGCTTACACGCCTCTCCGCCTACTGCCCGCCGTCCACCGAGTCCATTGTTCGTCAGGCCGGGCCATGCAATCCAGTGATTGATTCCTGTCGACCTGTACACACCACGTCGCCAGCATTCCAGCATTGACATCCCCCACAACACACCTCAACTCAACCCAACCCAGCACTCTTTCCCTGGCCGCGCACACTACACGCGCAACCACGAGGGACGCCTTCCCTTGCTCTCTCCCAGTCATCACCACACTCGCCTGCCGTCTGCGAAGCTCGTCCCACCTCACTTCACCTGCGCGCCGAATGCGCCGGCGTACACTGCGCTCGAAGGACATCTGTCACTGCAACGTTCCTTAACCCGGACCCTCTCTCCCATACACCTCACCTTTGCGACACGAAACCAATCCTCACGGCGGCCGCGGCCTGCGCGAGCAGATGGAAGAGCAGGCGGACGACCGGTGCAACGTCGTATACTTTTGCGCCAGCGCCGGCGAGGACATCACCGCGCTCCATCACAGCCAAAGCCCACCAGACTCCTCCTCAGACACACAGCTTGCGCATTCGCTCAGTACCATCAACCAGAATGTGCGTGCGCTGCTGGATCCCGACCAAGGCGGTTTCAATGAAGGTGAGCGGAACTCCAATCTTCAATATTCTTGCACGAGCCATGAAGCTAACACCAATCAGTCTATATGAGCTCATCGCCAAAACAATGTTGGGACCGGGTCGAAACATATGCCAACAACGTGCCAACCGTCGTCCTCATCGAAGCGCCGGCATACACAGCGACCACCAGCAGTGATCGGCCTCGTCATGCCTCAACCATTGATTTCCTGGAAGCACTGACTGCAGACATTCGAGGTGCACGATATCAGAAACATGTGATCCCCTTCACGCTTCTGGTGTCGTCTCCCAGATCGAGTCAACCTCTAGATCCCGCCACAGCGACGAGACACCTAGGCGCCGGCGCTGCCGACGCGCTTCACAGTCCGCTTAGCCACGATGACCTCGGACGTCTTGTTGGACACGTCAGAGAAAAAACTCGCCCTCCCGCAAGGCTCATCGGCACGCAAATGGCTCAGAACCTCGTGGATAGCATTGTTGCTGTCAACAAGCCAGCCAAGCCGTGCTATCGCCCAGACGAAGCCATCTCCCAGGAACGCGCCGAATTCGTTCGCCACGCCATTAGCGACTGGCATTTTCCTGCCCACGAGCTTGACATGGACGAACTCACTTGCGCCACCCTGTATATGCTTGAACACCTACTAGAGTCTCCTGATCTGGTCGAGTACCAGATACCACGAGAGGAACTCATGGGCTTCCTCTTGGCCACAAGACGGCAGTACAAACACGAGAGAGAAGTTCACTACCACAACTGGCGCCATGCTGTCGACGTCACCCAATCTATCTACAGCTTTCTGGTGTTGTTCGGCCTTTGTCCTTCGACAGGCCCCAAGTACGCGTCGGTATCAGCCCAAGGAGGAATTGAGCAGGTACTCACTCCTCTAAACGGCTTGAACCTACTCGTCTCTGCCATCGGCCATGATGTTGGCCACCCTGGTGTCAACAACGCTTTCCTTGTCGCGTGTAATCATCCCTTGGCACACATGTACAACGACAAGTCAGTATTAGAGAACTATCATTGTGCGGCATATTCGCAACTACTTCGCCGCCATTGGCCCAAATTGGCAACAATCAACGGATTCAGAAGTACGATGATATCGACCATTCTGGCAACCGACATGCAGCGGCACTTTGATTATATGACCCAGCTGGGCGAGTTAAAGGAAAAGTTCAACAACAGCGAGGCTACAATTAACGAATGGTCTGACAAGGACAAGGAACAGTCTCGTGAACTAGTCATGGCAATCCTGATGAAGGCAGCTGACATTTCCAACGTCGCACGACCTTTCGACATTTCGTCTACTTGGGCCAGCATTCTCATGAATGAATTCTCGCGTCAGGGTGAGCTGGAAGCAGAGCTCAGCCTTCCGACTTGCCTCTTTGGTGGTCCTCCCAATAAGGAGGACATGCTTGCTGCCGCCCAGAGTCAGAGAGGCTTCATGAGCCTCTTTGGAAGTCCTCTTTTTTCGGGAATCGTGGAGCTTATGCCGAGAGTAAAGTGCGCGTTGACGACTCTCGAGAACAACCAAGATACATGGGAACGCAAAATCCAAGCAGAGAAACAACGGCGTGAATCAGAAGGGAGGGATGCGCCACTGACGTTCAGCTCAGTTGGACAGGACGAAGTCGATCAAGCACAGCGCAATTCTGAGCCGACAGTCGTTCCTATGAACGCCGGCGGCTCCCCCTCCAGTCCCATCAAACGTCAGACAGTTCGAATCGACGACAGTGCCTCCGCGCACCCAGCCGCAGACGAAAAACGCAAGGCCGCTGTGGGCTACAGTACCCAAGAAGATGGGTACCGCGCTTCAGCGCCGTTCCTCGCCGCACCATCAAGTCCACTTTCGCCTAACAGTATCTCGAGACGCTCGAGCAAGGATGTTGCACTGGAAAAACTTCAGCAACTAAGCATGTTCACAAACCAAGGCTTCAATTCAGATTCCCGACGAGGTTCAGCAGATCTGCATTTCAACCAGTCGTTCCCATCCTCTCGACGTGGAAGCAAGGACGAAAGCTTGACGACCATCCTCGTTAATTCTAAGGGTAGTCCGAGTCGTGGCAGTCCTTCCAAACCGTCGGATTCGACGGACGCACTTGCTAGCTCGGCATCCAACCGTCAAGGCAGCCACCATACACAAAAGGCCTCTGCGGCGCGCAACAGCGTGCCTTCGTCACGGAGCCATGCCACCAGCTCGGCGACCGCTAACACAGGCGCCTATCACAGCCCATCGACGCAGCCATCCTCGCTTGCACCAACCGAAGACGAAACACAAGCGCGCCATCAGAGCTTTGCCGCTGTAGAAGATCCATTCACCGTCCCTGGCAATTGGCCGACCAGCAATCCTGACGCACCGCATCGCGCTCACGTGCAAGACGGCTCATCTTCCATCCCGCCCGTCCCGCCGATTCTGGTCGGCTCGCAGAAGGGCGACGCTCCAGCCGCGCGCTTGGGAAGTGGAGGAAGCGATGGTTCGGGCAGTAGAGATTCGCCCCGTAAGAATGAGCGTCTCGGTGGCGGGATTAGGGAATCTCGTTCCCGCAGCCGACTGCGCGGACTGAAGTTCTGGAAGAAAAAGAGGGACGCGAGTGGCGACGAAGCAGGAGGTGCGCCGAGGATCCCAAGATCATCGCCATCGTCGCCGTGAAGGGTGAAAGGAAAAGTCAGCACTGATATGTGTTATTGTTGCACTCTCTGCTCAGTATGGTGTTAGTCGGGTGCGGTTTGGTAAAGGGGCGGGTCTTGCGGGTTTTGAGCGCATTTTCTCTTGACGCTCTGCATTGTGCTTTCATGTTTGTCCTGGGCGGTGACGAGCGGATATACCATTATGCTATCGGTGCTATGAATGATCAATGAGGCGTTTTTTTCTTGCCACTATGAAAGAATTTTAGTCGAGCAATGCGCCCATCACACTTGCGTTTTCATTAGTGCTTCTGCTGTGCAACATTTCCACTATCACAAAAGGTGATTTCCCAATGACCGCATGCATGTACGGGGGATTGGATCTGATCTTTGAAGCCTGATATAGCAGTGCCAAGCCTCAGGCTGCCACGCGCTTTCCTCTGACAACTCGCTCGACGACAACGACATGTATCCAAGCAAGTATCTCTCACCCTCTCACTCGATCTGCTCAACCTAGACTGAATTACACACGTCCTTCGCCTCGAGAACCCGCTTGCATCGCTTGCATCAATTACAACACGTGGGCAGAGATTTCCCGTAACCCGAAATCTTCATTCCGTGCTTGGCGCTTCCGCAGACTGATCTTGCATTCGGCACACCGTAGCTGAGAAGCTCTCGTGACTCCTGGTACAGAGTGCGTGCGTGGTGGGAAACAGGCTGTGATGGCGCCGAGATCAAGGACGGGCTGGTATGTGGTCGCTACACATGCTGTTTGAACGAGAACCGGCTAACCTTCCTTTCACTCACAGCCTCACTTGCCGACAGAGGAAGGTATGCAATGCTCAAGGCCGTGACGAACAGGACCGCGGTCGAGGACGATGACTGACATGACTTCCGCAGCTTAAATGCAGCGAGGAGCGCCCTATCTGTGCGCAGTGCGCCAAAGCCCGCCGTGAATGCATCCCCAGCTCCGGCATCACCTTCCGTCACCAACAGAACCCATCCATGAATGGCGATCCAGTATCGCGTGAAAGTCTCAAAAGCTTCTACGGCTACAAGGAGACTTTTGGTCGTGATAGCGTTTGGGTGCCGGTGCCGCAGGAGTTGACGTTCATTACGACCAACAACCCGTATGACGACGAAGAGGGTTCGATAAACCCGAGCAGTGCCGTCGACGACAATCTGATCCACAATGGTATGAACTTCGATACGAACCAGGCAGCAAGCGATGGCGATTTTGCCCGGCAGTTGGCTCAGGCTGCGTACCCGGGTTATGCTACACATGGTCTGGAGGCCCTCAGTGCGGTGGCAAGCCAGGACCAGTATAATTATGCCCCGCCGCCGGCGCCCATGACATCGCACGACGTGTCTTCTTCGCTGCAACATAATCCGACGCCTCAGCAGAGCCACGAAGCCATGGTACAAAGTCTTGACTCGCTGTTGAACGTTCATGGCAACCAGCCTGCCGGCGGATCACCGCCTCCCAACATCGACCCGCAACTCGGAGAAATGCAACAACAGATGCAACAACAACAGCCGCATCAACAGCACCAGCAGCAACATCAGCATCAGCACGAGCAACATCAACAGCAGCATCAACATCAGCCATACGATGATCAGAAGCCAATACATGTACGTACCTCGTCGTACAACCCTGACAGGCCTCCTAGCTTACACTCCAAAGGAACAACTGGAAGCAGCTCTGCGATCCGCGAACCAGACCTCGCCTTCCTGATGCGTGACTTCTCTGAGCACGCTGGTGTCTGGATGGATCTGTTCGATCTCGGCCAGTTCTTTGCCACGGAAGTACCCCTTCTGGCAGTCGAGTGCCCGCTCCTACTCTACGCCTGTGCAGCACTCTCAGCCAAAAGTCTTTCCCGAATCACTATTAATGACATAGTATCACATGCCCCGGATCCATCGCAAAATCAAAGCAGGCTTGCCCTACGGCCAGGGCCGCCCTTAGATGCAGAGGGTTGGGTTCAAAAAGGGAGAGAGAATTACGACCTCGCAGTATCGCTACTTAGACGGGCTTTGGTGGGTGGTACGATGGCTCAGGAGTCGTTGGCTTTGCCGGACATCGCTGAGGAAAGCGCACCCATAGCCCAAGATGCACCCTTGCCAAAGACTGATTCTGATGAGCTCGTCGCTGCGACCGCTATACTGTGTGTTTACGAATTTCTTGACGCCTCTGGTCCCGAGTGGAGTCGCCATCTGGACGGGGCCAAGAGCCTCTTCGATGTTGCCAAGGAGAGCATGGTTCCGTTGGCGCGCGAGCCCGAGCCTGTAAGCCTTGCAAATCAGATTCGAGAACGACTTGCTGGGCACGTCACAGAGCCGGATGCGACTGTCAGGCGAGGGCTAAGTAAAGGTCGTACGGCTGTCTTTTGGAATTTTGCTAGGCAGGACATGCTCTCGGCTTTCATCAACAACAACAATACACGTCTTGACATCGGAGACCTGCCCATGTGGACTAGCGCTGGCATCAACATCGATCAGCAGGGGTATCTCTATCCCAGTAACCCATCACATTCAGAATATCACCCGGAAAGAGCCATGACCGATGACAAAATCAGTAATGCTCTCATCTGGCTCCTGATGAAGCTGGTCAACTTCATTGCTGCCGGTGACGAAATGCCCGCTTCGGTACTTGGTGTCCGCCAGCACGACCTACTTGCGTACTGGCACGAAATGGACAAGCAGCTCCGTATTTGGCACGAGGGGCTCCCTCCTTCATTCCGGGCGATCGCAGTTGGCACAGATGAAGCCAGTCGGCTGGAAGAGCGCTGGTTCCCTCGACCCATGTGCGCCAGCGCCATGCAGACCTACCACTTCACCCGCGTACAGCTCCTGATGAACAAGCCGCACATCTCCACCGGCTCGCCGCTCCCGTGCCGCCCTCCATTCGCCGACAATAGCAATAGTATTAGCACTGGCCGTGGAGACACCAGCATCACTCCTGGATCCAGCTTAGCAGCCCGTCACGCCAGCTACGCCAGCATCTTACAGCAATGTCGCTACCACGCCAAGGAGATTGTGGCGATTAGTCTTGGGCGTGCGGATGAAGGCACTCGCATCCATTCCGTGCAGCCTCTTTGGACTGCTGGGCTTGTGCTTGGGGCAAGAGGGGAGGATGGTGTGTCGGCCGAGACGGAGATGTGGAGACGTACGATCGTTGACTTGTTGAGAGGTGTCGAGAGGGATATGGGTTGGGCTTGCGAGTATCGGGTTCAGGACTTGTTGTCTGTTTGGGAGGCTGGAGGAGAGGATGTGGTCTAGGGTTCGGGTTGGGGTTGGAGCTTGATGGTTGAATGGCTTCCTCTACTCCAATTGAGTGATTACGATTGAGCAAACGATCAGTCATCACGAGTACGTACCTTGCATCGAGTATAAGGTGATGTGTAGTTGTTTTTGATTACATTGGTGCCTAAAACAGGAAACAATAGAAGTTCATTCTGCATGTGCTGTACACACAACGAATGTTAGGTAGGCATAGTTTGCTTAAGTACATGATGTAAGTGTTTCAATCAGTGCACACTATCTATATTATCATATTATAGCAAAGTATCACTGATAGATTGATAGATTGAACACATATGAGATACATACATTATACATATATATGCAAACATTCTCCACGTGGTGTGGTGCTGCATCTTCACTACAACAAGCGCGGACCAATGAGCGATTAGTGTAGCCTCCACAAGCGGCACACACAGCGGACGTCACATCGCCTAATCCACCACCACGAGCCGGACCTCTAGATGCGCTCGTGCTGACCACTCGGGCAACCACAGTCACCGATGCCAAAGCATGCGCACCACTTGCCACCACTCTGAACAGCGCGAAGCCGCGCTTGCTACTGTTACGACACGATGATTGAGTGATGAGCCAGAAAATACCACTCCGCCCCATGGGACCTTCCTCGCATGTCGCAACCACGCAATACCTACAGCACCACATATCTCTTATGAGCATCGCCTGAGCCTGAACTGGTGACTCCCTCAACCGAAACATCCCTACAATCGTTACACACCGCGTCTCGCCGCTCGTTAGCACGATGCGCAACAATCGCTCGCGACCCACGTCGCAGCACGTCAACCAACCCGCCGCCCTGGCCCGCCTGGACCCTCTCGTAGGCAGGAAGATCTTCAACTGCATCGTCGACGACACCGCTCTGGTGGCCGGCGTCAAGAAGAGCACGCGCAACGGAATCAGGCAGTGGGTGAAGAATGGGCAAATCCGGCTTTTCGTGCCGCTTCATGGTATGCATGTGGATCGCCGGAAATGGGAGCACCAGTGATATAATAGTTGCTAACAGATCCATCTGAAAGCCCTCGAACAACTCAGTCGCCAGAAGGGCGCAAGCAACCGCCACGGAGAAGACGTCCGCGACACATTGGACTGGCTGGACGATGCAACCTCGAAGTACCCCAACATCGTGACGCTGCAGGGTGCCGAAGAGACATACGAAAAATGGGACGAGGTGGAGAGGTTCGCCGTTCCACGCAGCCTATTCTCCGAAGCCGACCACATCGATATCGAAGAGGATGATCACAGTATCTCTCAACTGGAAGAGCAAACCTCGCACAAGCTGGTGCTGTCTGAGCACGACCACAAGGGCTCGACCAGCTCCCAAGCATCCGGCTCAGCGCACTCCGTCGCACCGTCTTCGATGCAGAGCGTGCGATCGAGTCTCAGCGCAGTCTCTCCGCCCACCTCTCCCTTCAAACCCTTCTCCTCGTCTTCCATCGAACCGGCCTCGATTGGCAAATCCGAGTCCAAGCATTCCAGCAGCGGAAGCGTGCATGTGCGACTTCAGCCGCTCTTCAACTACATCCTTTGGCGCATTCACCAGGAGCTGAACCCTGCCGCTGCACTCGAAACTTTCATCTTTCTCTGCAACGACCCCTCCAAGACCAACGCGGCTAAGGGCTTCGACATCCGCAGCAAGCGCCTCGAGCAATTGCGCGATGTTGTCGGTCGCGAGGATCGTGAATTCAGGAACAGACAGAGCCTGCTGAACAAAGAAGGCCAGCAGCAAGCCGCGATCGCACCTTCAGCCAAGGGTGCAAAAGAGCCCAAGTCTCCACCGACTGCGCCGGCTGCCATGCTCGGCCAACAGAGCGCTGTCATGGACCCTGATGCCTTCAGCCGCTCCATTCAACCATCTGCAAAGCCGGCACCCGTCGCTCCCTCGAGTCCCCGTGTGAACCACGCTCAGGCAGCTCGTGGTGCGACCCGAGGCAATTTCCGTGGAAGCCCCAGAGTCAGAGGCAACGCTGCCACCAACGGATCTACTCCCAGTCGCGCTGGATTCGCTTCTCCCAACACTCGCCGCGGCGGCACACCTGCCGGACAGATGGACGGTCAAATCGACCCAAACAGTTTCGAGCGTCCACGCAGTGGTCACGTCCCTCGTGGAGGTGGAGGCGCCGGTGCCGGCGCTGGTAGAAAGCTCTGGGTCCCGACTTGATGAGTCACAGCACGTTGTCTCCACGAGAGACAACTTTGACATTGACATCAAAAAATTCTTGCCGCTTAGGCTGAGACAAATGAGAGCAGTTCAAACTGCCGTGCGCTTGAGCCATGACGCCGTGATCGGCAACGAGACGGTTGTGCAGAGATGCCTCGCAATATGAAAACTCGACAGTGAAAGTCTGCTTTATTGGCGTCGTCCGAGCTGGCTACACGTGCTGATGGTCACATCGAACGCCACACACTTTGCACTTTGCTGCTGCTGCTGCCTATCGCCCAATCACAAACCGGTCTACAATCCTCGGCTGATCGACATCTGAGAAGGATCGAGGATCGATGGAGCGCGGTGATACGAGTCTCAAGGGGGAAGGAACACGAAGAAAGTCTGTGAATGGAAGGAAGTTGTGCGTATGCGTCTGTATGGATTGAGATTATTTCTGTTTTTTCTATTGATTGTTCCTTTTTTTTTGTTGCGGTCTTCTCGATAGTCTTGGGTGGAATTGCAACTTCCATGGTTTCTCAACAATTCTTCAATCTTTCGATACGTTCTCATTCTCTCAAATCAAGAGCACTTGCTTCTTACATGTCAAACCCACATCATCAATTTGCAATGTCCACCATCTAGCAAAGAGTCATGCATTGATGCTAGGTCGCTATGCATGCGTTGCTTCCAATGGTGCTCTACCTAACAGAAGCGATGAGGGGTAAAAACCACAAGCAGTGGTAAGGAAGCTGTATCATTTTCTCTTTTTTTCAACGTCTACGTTATCATTCAAAACTCCATTTTCTTGGAGCCACGTTTCACGGCATCAAAAAAAAAAAGAAGGTTATCGGCGTCGGAAACACTTTTCCCCAATAGAGAACCGACCGATTTCCGCCGATTCAGCCAATACCGCCAGCCAGCCAGCCATCAAAACACCACGCTCACCGACCCAAAATCGCACAAACACCCCGCAGTCAAAAGCATGCAGACAAGCTCGCCGCCTAGTAGCTGCGGCCGAACATGACCCACATCTTCGCGGCCTGGTCGCACTTGGGGTTGATGCACTTGGTGCCCTCCTTGATGTCCTCGGGCTGCTCGAAGGGGATGCACAAGCTCTTGGCGCCCATGCTGGGAGCCCTGGCATCGACCTCCTGGCCCTCGACGCTGGCGGCCGAGTCCTTCTTGATCTCGTCCTCGCACTCGCCGCCCGCGCAGTGCTGCACGAGCAGGACGTTCTTGTTGTTGAGCGTGGGGACAAAGTCCTTCCACTCGCGCACGATCACGCGGTGGGCGGCGTACTCGTCGGAGGCGCGCTGCAGCATCTCCTTTTGGATCTGGTCCAGACGCTTGGGGACTTCGGTGGAGAGCTCGGCGATGGCGATGGAGAACTTCTCGCCCGTGTCGCGGCGGACGGCCAGGACGGACTCCTTGGCGAGGTCCTTGGGACCGACCTCGAGGCGGAGGGGAACACCCTTCATTTCCCACTCGTTGAACTTGAAGCCGGCAGAGTAGCCCTCACGGTCATCGAGGTGGGCGCGGACGCCAGCGGCCTTGAGAGTCTTGGCCAGCTTGTCGACCTCGTTGACAACGTGCTCGCGGTCCTCGTCAGAGGTCTTGTTGTTGAGGCCGACGGGGACAAGGACGGCCTGGATGTTGGAGACGCGCGGCGGGACAACGAGACCCTTGTCGTCACCGTGCACAAGAATCATGACACCGATGGAACGGGTGGTGAAGCCCCAGCTGTTTTGCCAAACGTGGACCTTGTCTCTCTTCTCACCCTCCTTGACGACCTGCTTGTGGTCCTCGACTGTGATGTCGAACATCTTTGCGAAGTGCTGGCCCAGGCAGTGCGATGTTGCAGCTTGGATACCTCTGCCGACGGCGGGAATGAAACCCTCGATGGTGGTGGTGTAGTGTGCGCCAGGGAATTGCTCGTTGACGGTCTTGGTACCCTTGACGACTGGAACGGCAAGGAGCTCCTCGTAGATTGCGGCATAGTGGTCCAGGATCTCCATGACCTCCTTGCCAGCCTCCTGCTCGGTCATGTGTGCGGTGTGACCCTCTTGCCACAAGAATTCTCTCGAACGGAGGAAGGGCACGGCGTGCTTGAACTCCCATCGCACAACGTTGTTCCACTGGTTGAGCTTGAGGGGCAAGTCGCGGTGGCTCTTGATCTTCTTGGAGTAGTAGCTGTACATGGCGGTCTCACTGGTCGGGCGCACAGCCAGCCTCTTCTCGAGCTTGGTCTTGCCGCCCTCGGTCACCCATGCGACTTCGGCGGCGAAGCCCTCGATGTGGTCCTTCTCACGCTGCAGGTTGGCCTCGGTAATGAAAAGAGGGAAGTATGAGTTCTCGACACCCATTGCCTTGATCTTGGCGTCGAAGAAGTCACGGATCTCCTCCCAGATCATGTATGAGCGCGGCAGGTAGATGTAGCAGCCGGGGATGTCGGTGAACTCGAGCATCTCACCCTTGAGAATGGCTTGCTGGTACCATTCTGACAGGTCCTCAGCCTTGGTGACTGTGATGCCCTTGGTGTCCGTCTCGTCCTCCTTCTTCTTGCCCTGACCCTGCTTTGCGCCCTGCTTTCCTTGGCCGCCCTGCTTGCCCTGACTCTTGTCCTGGTTGTGCTTTGCGGCCTTTGCGGCCTTCTCAGCCTTCTTCTGGTCTTTCCTCTCCTTGTCCTGTTTGGCGGGCTTCTCGGTGGGCTCTGCGGATTGCGAGGTCGAGGGCTTGTCAACGTTGAGGTCGTCCATTTTCTGCTCAATGCTCTCGGAGGCCATGTTGATGTAGTCTCGGGAGCGGATCCAAGTGTTTGTTATGTGAGCGCGTAAGTAGTCAGAGGTGCAGCAATAATTGTGAGTCGCGCTTTACTCACAAAAGATGGAATTAGACTCATTCACACAGACCGCCCCGCGAAGAGGACCCCGCGATACGCAACGCGCATATCACATCACAGCAAAATATCAGAGCATGTTTCCCAGTTGGGAGAGATTACCCTTCACTTCGTCTTTCTCGTTCGAGTAAGAGGTCACATGGACTTCCTCCATTCATTGGATACTGCAGTACGTAGAGCGTAACCATCAAGTGGGCTGGTTAGTTGCTACACGGCATCTTTGGATGCAAAGTTTAGTCGATCCCTCCACTAAGGTCGATGATCTCGAGGTATGTGTAGCTTTAGAGCAGACCATTACAGATAGATATCTAGCTATCAGCTATAAGCCTTGGATTGTATCGCACCCTGGGGCAATGTATGATCGAAGGTATGAAGACATAACGAACCCGAGGCTAAATGTTACATTTGTAACGAATAGCCAAACTTGTACGTCTGGCGATACTCATAAACTATAATCACGATTCCTTAGAAGCGAACAGAATGATAGCTAGGGCCGTGGTGATTTGATTCTCATAGATTCAAAATCTGATGTTTACCCCCTGACTAAAACCTGACAAACTCCGTTGTAGAAGATCAATTGTCGAGAAGCTCGGAGACCATACTGCTGTGGTATGCTGGCTGGTGTTGTTGATGAACTCCTCACCATCTCGGTCCGCCATTGTCGCTAGGGCCATAGCGACCAGCAAAGCCAGGGCCGTATTGCATCGCGCCGTAGTTCAAGGGCCACGGCCTTATGGTGTCCCTTGGGTACACATCGTAACCAGGCAATCTCAATTGATCACGCGCGTGACGCGGTGTTCCCTGGCCCCTGGAAACTTGCTGCGGGTACTGGGGACCATTCGGATTGTACGCGGGACGCCCGTCGGGTTGGAAAATGCTCTGGAACGGCACGTAATCATCCGGTCTGCGGCGCACCTGATCACAGCGAAGTTGCCGATTTGCGATGTGCCATTCATGCCGCTGATCGGCGGTATTTGGGGCGTATGAGTACCTAAACCCTGAAAAACCTGATTGCATTGTCTGATAGAAACGTTTGAGTCGAGCGTTTCTGTGGCTGTCGGGTCGTTATGAGTCTCTGCCGTTTGTGGACAACAGAGGGTTGGTTGTGTTGATGGAGAAGCTTGCGGATAATCAGTGTGCTGCAGGTGGTGGAAGGCATTTTATGTTTTTGATGGTGGAAGTCGATTGGGAGTTAATGTTGTCAAAGAAGTGAGTTTATGTCAGTATCCATCGCCAATTTCGTAAGGCTCTGCCTTCACAGAGGCACCATTGCGAGACAGTCGACAGATATGACGATGCGTCGTAGTCACTAATGGACTGAGCCCTTATGAGGGAGCTTGTGCTATACAGTTGAGAAGCATAACCAGAATGGACAATGCTTTCAGTTGGTGAACTGTAAGGGCCTTATGTATTTGATGGAAGCAAATAGCTATCCCGTACGATGACTGTTAGCGATGACTATCGTAGTTCGAATTGAGTCAGCATGTACGCGCAATTGGACAGGCAATAATGCGATATCGCGTTGTCTTCCTTGACTCATCACTGTGTGGCGGTATTCAGTCCATAATTTGCTTGTTCAGTGTTTATCACTTTGGAGAAGGCCCGAGATCATCGAGAGGGGGCATTGCATGCATAACCTAGATCAGTTGTGAGCTCCAGACTAACTCGCTGCCGAGTAAATGGAATACCATAGCCACAGCCGTGGCCCATCGTTCTATCAGGTCATCGCGATGTCGTGAGGGTATGATGGAAGAAGAAAGGAGGTGGCACAGAGGCAGGTGAAGTGAAGTTCAAAGAACCCCGGATCTTCAAAAGTCAGCGGATGGACTTTCAATCCATCGACTGTCATTGCGAAAGCGGCCAAGGGCACCTCCGCCGCCGCCAAAAATACACCCATCCACGGTCCGATCATGCGAAGATAATGCAAACACTCTGGTCCCGCATCGCGCAATCGGGCGCAGCGGGCAGCGCCTGCAAATGTCCGCAATGCCTCACCTTCGCCGGCGGGCTGACACGGAGAGTCGGCGCGGGAGCCTCTAGACGGACGCCGAAATATTTGACGAGCTCCACGCTCTGGTACTCTGGCATCTTCGCGGCGGCCGCGACACTCGACGCAGGAGCAAAAGTGCGGCGGAGAGAGAAATGGGATCGAGCGATCGCGGAAGTGCGACAGGAACTTGGGAAGGAAGAGGAGGAAAAGGGAGCTGGGTTGGTTGGAGAAAGGAAAGAGAAAGCGGACAATGCACTCGTGGAGGAAGAAGGCCTCGTGAAATACGTTCCTGGTGTATTGGATGAGGCGTTTGAGGAGCTAGAGCCGACATTCAGGCAGCCGCGATGGCCATCGAACACAGGGCCGCCACTGGAGCCTCGCAACCTGGCCCCAGAATCAATATATGCGCACACTGGAAGGAGAGCAAGACGAGAGACGCGAGCCTGGTCACCGAAGAAGATTGAGACAATCAGCCTGTCTGTCGATCTGCTGCAACTGCGGATCATGATCGATCTGATAAACCGTAGTCTCAGCGGAGAGGCAGCGCTCGAAGTGCCCAAAGAGTATGGAGCCCATTTACTTAAATCAAGAGATAGTTTGCACACGCACAAGACTACACTCAAGATTGACCTTGGTCGTGTACGAGCAGCGCCACCCACCCTTGAAGGCTACGAACGGACATCAGCCCACTTGCCATTGAACACCTTCAGTAGCATTGAAGCAGGCGAAAGAGGGTACCGAACACCGCGAGATCTCAATCTTAGTCTCCAAAGTCTGTTCAAAGAGCACAGGCGAGAGAGAATCACCACACCCGCTCTACTGGCTAGGATCTGCTATAACCTCTCGGTTTCACCTTTGCCTCCTAATCTCGACACATACAACACTCTTCTTCTCGGTTTATCTGCAGCACAGCAGCCCGACATCGTCACTCATGTCATTCGCTCACTGCAACAATGTAACCTACGGCCAAATGAAACGTCGATTGCCGCAATCTTGAAACACTACACGGCGACATACGATGCCGATGCATTTGTGCACTTCGTTCAGAAAATGCGCGGCAAGCACTCGGGACTCGCACTCGCACGCGCGGACATCAAAATGACTGCCGTGAGCAACGGCCGGCTAATCCGTAAAGAAGACGACCCTACCAAGATCGTACAGCTTCCGTATCCGACGCCTAAAGTGTTCGCGGCTCTCATCGCTGGTGTTACCAAGTTCGCTGGGTTTGACACGGCGCTAGGGGTTTGCAAGAACATGGGTGAGGAAGGCTGGGGCCTTTGTATGAGTGGCTTGGATCCACTGCTACAGGATTGCGCCGACAGGAAAGACTGGGAAGCCGGGCTGATTGTGTGGGAACAGGTGCAGCAGTTGGAAGCTAGGAGTAAGCGAATGAGTTCGAATCAGGAGCGAGGAGCGGAACGAATCCCTTTACAAGTCTATGCGGCGATGCTGCGGCTTTGTCTGGGCCAAGGAGAGATCGAACGATATGAAGATGTCTGGCAACAAGCAACAAAGATCCATAGGCATGGCGCGTGGGAACTCACCAAGAGGGTTAAAAGCCAGATGGGCGCATTCGAAAAGCCGAGAGCCGGAGCGATCAATCCGGAAGCAGTGGGGGACGCTACTACGCAAACAACAGAAACATCCGAGAACCAATCTGGCGCGACATTGGACAGAGACGGGGCAGCCAGATTATACCCAGCGCACGGCGTATTGCACGAATTGCGAGCGTCGCAACCAACGTCGACCCATAGGACGCCACCAAGATATGATGAGCTTAACGCGCTTCTTCAGGAACATCCGTCTGAATCACTGCCGGCTAGCAGCGAGCTCTAGCAGTCCGAAGCTGCCGAACAGCCGGAGTACCTGAATGGATGACGGGCGAACCACAAGCTCGCATGGGCGTTACGATTCCAACTCTTGATTTTGCATTTGACATAGCGACGGCGTTTGGAATTAGGTACCCTTGGGAATGCAGGCAAGGCATGTAAAGGAAAGGCGTTGGATCCTCGAAAACCACGGGACTGTTGTACATATGCGACTACTAACATTGGGAAACCTTGTTGCGGTTCGCGAGATGTATACTGTATGTATCTGTATATACAACTATAGAAAAACACACATTGATCACTTGGGTGTACATGTACTTCATTCATCGCTGATACAGTGTGACGAAGACATTGACTCGTCATTGATGCCTTGGCTTTAGGTTCTGTTGAATATATAGAATAGGATAGGCTTCTTGATAGACTTCTTGGCCACGTGAATATCCTCGCGATCTTGGTACGGCTCCGGAAAACTCTGGAGTAGTTCGAGTATTGTGATGTAACATTGTTTCTACGGACGGCCTGAAACCTCGAAAAGGGCAAAGTATAAGCACTCGGGCCATGCGGTCGACGCAAACGAGATCCGGATCCGCTCGGGTGCCTCGCGCCGTCGCTGTTCCGCATGAGGCTAAGAACTGACTTTCACATGGATCCCTCTCTGGAGATTGGTTTCAGGCTGAGAGAGTTTCTGGCAGTCGCTCACAGGCTCAGCTCAAAGGCAATTATTGTTTGAAGATACCGTTGGTGCTCTCATTTGGAGAGGCAAGTCGGTAGGTGTGGCCGTTGGTGGCTTGCGTGCAAATATCATCATTGGGACATGGTCACGATCGGTGTGCTCGTGGCACTATACCGCATGTTGTCTGAGCTACTCGAATCACACACATCCAGACCCCATAGCAATTTCCCGGAGCCAATGGCCGCGGGGTCTGTCGAGGCGTCCAGGCTTTTTTTTGGCGGAGTCGGCAGCGTGGTGGTGCTGTTGCCGGGGAGTATCCGTGGTTTTGGCTTGCTCAGCACACGACGAAGAAGAGGCAGCGCGTGGATAGGAGGGCAGTTGCCAGCAGAAGCGTTGTTGTGAGGTCGCCTCTTCCTTGCCTCACCGTTGCTGTGACCGGTTTGCCGAGCCCGTGAAGACCGAAGCAGTTGAGTGTGTACCGCTGTTTTGCGCCTGCCCTGTCTGCCTGCCAGCCCTTCCTCAACCCTGGTCCTGGCCCACGTGTGTTCAACCCTGAACCACCCACTGCTACACGGCCTAGGTATAGACCTGCTGCTATACGCCTATACCACGCGCAGACCAATTGCGACCTCACTCGTTCACTCTGCTGGACACGAAAAAAAGCAGCAGTCTGGACTCGCTGCCCCCGATACGCCGTGTTCCTGGCCCGCTCAAGCGCGTTACGCAGGGCAAGACAGACGCAAGGCACCTATAACACCCCTCCGCATATACGACGATCAAACGCACAATCTCTGCACTCGCATCCAGGAGGGACAATGGACGTTGGCGCCCATGGGCGCGCGACGGCGGAGCACAACGAGGAAATTGCCTGTGCGCGAATGCGCGGCGCACAGCGAGACCGAGACGGCTATGTGATGAGCTCTCCTCAGCTGGACGAACACATGCCTCGAGTGTGCACACGCCGCAGCCCTCAGCAGACCAGACACACACGGCGGCGTGAAACGCCATTGATCACGACCGCTGCATGTGCACTGCTTGCGACCTGTCTCCCCTCCGCAATGGCTCAGCAAAGCTGCATCTCCTTGACTGGCTCTACGGCGTGCCCGGCCTTCAACGCCTCTTCAATATCCACCAATTCCGACCTGACCGGACTGTTTCCTTTCCTCTCGGACGTCACAGACACCGAATCGTTCGACTCGGAAATCCAAAACTACGTTTCTGGCCGCTACGCGGAGACAAAGTACGCAGCCACGGCGATATCATGTCATGAAATCTTGCTAACAAAAGTCCAGATACCAGCAGCTCCTAGGCTGTAATGACTTCAACTCAGATAACACGACAGCGCTTTATGCACGATACACAACGAGCGTACTTTGTAATGCTATTATTCAAAATTCAGCCGAGCCCTGCGGACTTGAGGGTGCCGCTTTACGTCCCCTTTGTGCCGACTCGTGCGCAGAATACGCCCAGAGCGAGCAAGAGATTGCTGCAAGTGACGTTTGCGGCAACGCAGACTCGGACGCTCTCACGCAAATTCGCGCAGATTTCACCAACTGTGCACTTCCAGCGAACTCTCTAAGTGGAGAGTGCATACCTGCGGTAGAGAACCAGCCCGAGGACTGCGGTTTCAGCTCAAACTTGGGTTCCCTGTGCAGTTACTGCTCATCAAACTCGCCTAATGCTACCGACTCTTGTTGTGTATTCTCTGAGACTGAGCAGCGATGCGAGAATGTGGTATTGCCGGTGATAGCGTCGTCGTCTTTAACGCAAATTGTCACCACACTTACCACCAGCGGAGACAGCACCCCTACAAGTGAGCAAACACCCGCGGCTGCGGCGGCACACCGCGGACTCACAGGAGGTCAGATTGCAGGTATCGTGATTGGCGCCGTGCTGGGTGCCTTGGCACTACTGGCACTCATCATCTTCGGGTGTATTCTACTTCGAAGGAGACGTTCCAGCAGTCCTGCCACCAGCGTGTTTAACCAACCAGCAACAATGAAGCAGATGCCACCATCGTATGCAGATGGCCCTGCAGAAAGCAAGGAACGAACGGGTATGTCTGTTCTAGGCGGTGGCCGTGTCACAAGAATGTCTGCTCTGGAGCATTCGGAGAGCCCAACACCAGACGACAACGAGAGCTCTCCCATACTTGCCACTGGAGCTGCGAGAGCTGGTGCAAACCACTCGTCAGAAGACGAGTCTTTCACACCCCGACGTCGGATGGTCCCGCCCGAAACTGGAACTCGCAATGGATCTCTTTCCAGCACTTCTCAGCTTACTCCAGGTGCTGCCAAGACGGCTGGAGCATTCGACACATCTTCACCCGAGACCTGGACCTCTCCCGACTCTGGTGGCCAAAGCGAACAGCTCGCCTTCTTCAAAGACTACTACAGCTCGGACGAGATTCATCCCACAGACATTGTCGCCGCACTCTGGGCGTACGAGCCACGTGCTGCCGATGAGTTCCAACTCGATCGCGGCGATCTGGTCAAGGTTGTGGGCATCTGGGATGATGGCTGGGCGACAGGAGTGCGTGCTCGCGGCAAGGCAGAAGACTGGAAACCCAACATGCACCGTGACTCTGGTATGACAGAGGCGCAGCAGCCCAACGGCGAGGTCAAGGCTTTCCCTCTGGTGTGTGTCTGTCTACCACAGCATTGGAAGAAGACTATTGAGGGAGACTCGACCGAAGGCACGAGCGTTTACTGAATTACTGAAGGCGCTGAACCTTCACTCACGGCTTTCTTTTACTCTTCTCCACACGGCCTTTCACCACGTTCTCACTTCGAAGACGTGTCGACTGCACCGTTACCTCGCACGTTCGTCGCGGAGTGCAGCTAGATCAATCCAATGCCTCAGTCAATCGCTAGGTCAATCGCCGGAAATCCGCAGTCACCCTGACCGCAAGTCTGATGTCCTCTCTTCCCGTCAACCCAAGAGCGAGCAGGAGCAGATCATCTGCGCCGGCATGCACCTGATTCGAGTGCCGACAACACCATCACCACTATTGGAAACCTACCGCATCAAAGGATAAAGCATCAAATCCGTCCGACGCAGCAAAATACCCATCGAGTCACAATCGCGGCCATCGCCTGATCAATGTTCTTTCCAGCGTTCCGCCCATGATTTCCATTTTACCACATTGCATTTTCTACAGGAGGGATACCCTATTATTAGAACGCTTACAAGAAAGGATGGATGTTTTTTTTTTTTTGCCCTCTCACTTTATTCACGAACGAACATTGTTTGGCAAGAGAGAGGGGAATGAATATACTTCGGAAGTTAATGTATATATCGTTTCTACTCCATAAACTTCCATATGACGAATGTTCAACAACAATTAGATATGAACGCTTGAATGCTCTCCTCTGTGTAGATCTCCATGAGTACATGTAGTGACAAAGGCCGCCCAATCAGACGCTTCGTCTCTTTGCCTTTGTCAGCAATCGATCTAGAGTCGATCTCCCGAGATCCGACAACGCCGAAGGTTGATAATTAGGTCTGTTTTTAGGAGCGACTGCCGAAAGATTTCCATGTACCGATTGTAAGCACTGAAGATGCGACTCCTTCGCGGAAGGTGAAGTCCGTCCTACTAAAATTGGTAGATTATTGTTACTTTCCCTTTCCATTTGTTGATCTTGTTGATCTCTCTACTTTCGTACATCTCACGCATTCACCTGGCTGAGTAAAGCACATCGTCTTCCCATACCCAAACACACTTACATGCTCTCCAACCGATTACTGCTTGCGCAATCTTCAACCCGGCGCGCATTCTCGTCTTCTTCTACTTCGTTCTTTTGCTTGCAATATCTAGGCCCGAAAAAGACACCAACTGCGCTTCTGCATAGGAGGACCACGATCGCTACCGCTCGACCGAGCTGCCAGAGACGAACACTATCTACGTCGACGACGAGGCTCTCGGACAACATGAGCGCGCAAGACGCTTTCCGCGAAATGGAGGCCAACGGACTGCACAAGCAAGGCCAACCCACAGCGGCGGCAGCGCCGGATCAAGCGCAGCAGGCGAAAGAGGCCAAAGAGGAAGGGAAGGAAGAGGAGAAGAAAGCATTGCCCAAACTGAGCGCGGCGGAGTTCAGAGTATATAACCGGATGGCGGAGCACATGGACATGTTTGTAAGTTGTTATCTGCAGCCAGCACCATTGTCAAAAAACTCTTGCGCGCAGCTAACACTTCCCTCTTTCTCTCTCGCCACAGCACAACAACTTCCGCCAAACCTGGCACCTGCTGCACGGCGCCTGCACCTCTGGCAAGAAACCCCAGGGCATGACCTTGCGCGGCTTCCTGCAGGCGGGCGATGAGTTCGCGCACCACCTCACCATCCACCACACGATCGAAGAGAAGCACATCTTCCCCATCCTCGCGAAGAAAATGCCCGCTTTCCGGAAAGAGCTCGAGCTGCTCACGCAGCACAAACAGATCCACGACGGGCTGGATAAGTTCGAGGCGTATCTTGCGGAGTGTAGGAGCGGGGAGCGGGAGCTGCGATTTGCGGAGCTAAAGGCTGTTATGGATGGGTTTGGGGATGTATTGTGGGAGCATTTGGACGCAGAGGTGCATGAGCTGAGGGCGGAGAATATGAGGTTGTACTGGACGCCCGAGGAGATGAGGAGGTTGCCTATGTGAAGGGAGGGTTTTGCGAGCAGGTTTTTCGGTGGGTTTGGAATGGGTCTTTGGATGGACGAATAATGTGACGCTTTCCTTCTTTTTTTGGCGGATTGTCTGTTCAAGTGGCCTTTTTCGCAGGCTTGAATTTGTCGTGCCATTTCCTCTTGGTGCCGGCAGTGGACTTGCCCTCTGCCGCGCCAGCGCCGTTTGCTCCGACTGCTAGATCGAGCGCGTAGTCTATGAACGCTATCGACTTGCCGCCTGCACTGAGTTGATGGCGGTCGGAGAGCAGTGAGACTTCGACTTTGCCTCGTAGCTTCTCTGGCAGCGCGTCTTTCCAAGAGGCTTTGAAAGTGGCGATGCTGACTGGAGTCTTGAGAGCATCGGCCTCGAGACGATTGAGACCCACCCAGCGTAGGAGGCGATTGGAGTCGATCGAAGTGAGGTCACCTGAGCCGACAGTGGTGAAGGCATGTAGGACTGCATCGCACAGTCCAGGTTGCAAATCTTCAAGGCCGTCTTTCAGACTCAGCATAGCATCGTGGTCGAGCTCGGATGCCAAGTCGACGGCATTTGCGCGTGCGTTCTCTAGTATTGAGAGCCATGTCTGGATCTTCAGCTGTGCGCTGGGAATAATGCAATGGTCTGTCGTCGGTTGCACGAAGACTGAAAGTTCGCGGTAGGCAATTTCGCACTCTGCATCGCTGAATGGGATGTTTTCTAAAAGCTGAGGTTTGGTCGAGGTGTCTCGCGTCCCAGTCAGTTGGCCGGTTGTTGTCAATATTGGGAGAAGCCGGCGGATATGTGCAGCGGCGGTAAAATTGGTTATTGGCAAGGTCTCCAAGGTAGACTCGGGTTTTGAGACGCCAGTCAATCCCGGTTCGCCAATCGATGAGGTCTCGTCTGGTCCTGGTTGTAGTATGTAGACTGTATTAGACGAGTTTTTCTGTCTTATGTTGAATGTTTTGTCCGGTGTGCAGAGGACTGCATTGCCAGCTGCGTCGCCTGATAAACCAGGTGATGACTTGAGTTGAAGGCTGTGTGCGTTGTGAGTTTCTTACATTGTTCGAACCCATGGTGAAAAACATGACTTACATCGGTGGGTTATCTGATGTCAACAGAGTGAGCAACTCTGGGGGAAGTTCGAGCAGACGGAACGAGTGCTGGTTGTCTTCAGGCAATAGTGACAGTGATATACCGGCATCCTCTTGAGTGGACATGGTTGTTGTCGTGATGGAAGTGACTTTCTCTGTAAATAGCACACGACAACAACAATGTTTGGGTACAGTAGCACTAATGTACGGTGGACGAAGCTCTCTCTTAGGTCTGTGGATCTTCCCCCGCTAGCGCAAAACGCAAGATCCCCGTTTAGTGCGACGTGGAGACGAGCTGCCTCCAGCCTCCAGCCTCCAGCTGCCTCTCAGCTTCTCGCCAGCCAGCCAGCCGCACCTGCATGCATGCGCCCTAAACCTTGCTAACCTACCTAACCTTGCGCTCCCAAACAAACCCGCGAGCCCTTTGTTTACTTTATCGCCGCCTGTACTCTCGGCACCAAGACCGTTCGCTTCAAACGATACACTGCTCGCCAAAAATCCACCACCGCCTCGATATCTCAACCCCTCAACTCCCATCCCACTAATCCCCCCACCACGCGCATTCTCAACCTCCGTCCGCGCGCCCGACAGCAGACACCCATGTTCACCGCCGCTTGCCACTAGACCGCTGGATCCATTCCGCCCACAATGGCTGTCGTGGTCGCCGCCCCGCCTACCCTCTCCGGCGACCTGGTCCTCTACCACACCACCGACCCGCTGCTCGCCAACTCACCCTTGCTCATCTTCCATGGCGCCGCCGCCTCCATCAATACCTCGTCCTCGCGCATCCAGGTCCATGTCTTCACCCCAGCTGGTCTGGGATCATATGCGCGACTGGCCGTTTCACCCAACTCGCCCTTCTACTCGGCCGTTAGTAACCTCCCGAGGGAAGAGCAGGGCGACGAGGTGTGCCGCAGTATCGCTTTTGGATTGAAGAAGTACTTCACAGAGTTACCCGATGGTGTCAAGAAAGCATGGCAGGCGCAGTCGCGAACACCCTTGGCCGCGCTGTTCGGAGACGACCATATTGCGATTCTTGCCAGCCGAATGACCAGGATCGAGAACGTGGATGAGGTGACTGAAGATTTGGCCCGTGTTTTCGGAGAGCAAAGACTGTCGTGCCTTGACGTGGATGTCGTGCTGCCAGCTGGCACAATAAAAGAGGCACCCAAGGTAGGCGATTCAGGAGGACCCGAAATGGTGAACGACGCAGAAGCTCTGAAGTATCGCTACGGCCAGTATGCTGAGCTGATTGCGGCTCTGGGAGAGCCGTCTTTCCTACCAACCTCGAAGCTCAGGCGCGCGCCCTCCAAAGCCAACAGCGCCGGCAGGAGCACCGCATTTCTCAAGGAGCAGAAAGAGAACGCGCGCAAAGAAATCTCGGAGCTTTTTGAGACCGAGGGTAACTACGTTGCGCGGATGCGCGAGCTTGAAGCACTGGCCGACACTCTCGGAGTTGATCTCAATGCGTCTGGTAAATATCAGCTCAAGAACATCTTCCCAGAAGCGATACACGACATGGCCAAGCTGAACATGGCATTCTTCGAGGCTCTGCGGGAAGTGTTGAACTCGACCGAGGAGGCCGCTATGAAGGACATCGAAGCCATGTCTGAAGATCAACCGACGGCGCAGCAGTCCCGACAGGAAATCACCGAAGACACCCAAGGAGTGGTTGCAATCGCAAAGTGCTTTGTTGAGTGGTTTCCCCAATTCGCAGACTCATACACCTCATACATGAAGTCGCATGCTGCGGCTGCGCTCTTGTGCCGGAAAACTTTACGCGGTGAGGAGACTGCACTTTCCGCAGCTCTCCATGAGGTCGGCGAGCAGAAGCTTACGTCTCTTCTGATCGAACCGGTCCAACGCCTGCCGCGTTACAATCTCTACATTGACAGTATTACCAAACAATTACCATCAAGACATCCGGCCCTCAGACATCTGATGAAGGCTCGTGACATCATCACCGACATTTGCACGCAAGAAGATGCCGACGTGGAGGCGATGAATATGGCAGAAAAGCTGCGTTCGCGTGTGTCCGGCTGGCCTGCTGATGCCGAACTCACTGGACGATTGGTCACCGCAGTTGATGCGACAGAAGTCGCACCACCTTTTCACCTAGAGACTTGCGTCATGCGAGCTGTGGTAATGTTGGTTTTCACCGACAGTGCCGTCTTCCTTGAGCGAAGCGCAAATTCGACATTGACAGCCCGAACTTTGATGAGCGAGCTGGATGGGAGCCATTTCTCGAGGGCCCCACAGGGTCGATCGCAAGACCTACGCTTCCTGCGTCGTGTACAGTCTGCTTCGTATGAGGTTACAGAAGCTCTCGAAAATTGCGCACTCCAAGTCGTCACATACTCGCCACTACCCGAGACCGTGGTATCGCAGAATGGCCCAGTCGCAGATTCGCACAACACTTACATGTTGGAGGCTTCGTACGAGGGAAGAGTCAGTCGACTCATTGAGGAGATTGCAAAAGCCAAGGTCGAAGGTCGGTTTAGCGAGGTCGAACGAGAGGCTTCCCGATGGGACGTCAGGTACAGTGAACCGGTGCAAGACCAAGTCAGCTTGTTCAGCGCCGTTTTTGAGGACTCCGTTTGGGAGCATGTAGCCGCGCGTGAAGGCTGCGCTGCAACGAGGATCGTGCTTGACCTGGACAAACACTCTCAGCGCCCTCGAGCCGGACAACAAGGTATCCGAACAGTCATCGCACTGGCACCTCAACGTGATGGCACCTGCCGAGTGTCGGTCGATTCGATCGATGGGCCTGGGAGCCGCGAGCACGTACCCATGGCTGACACGATGTCCCATGTCTGCAAGAAGCTGGGCGTCTTGCTGGAATGTCACTTTAGTGTCAACCATGCTCCGATGCGCGCAAGTCTCTTAGAGCGGAACGCGGACATGCTACGGTCCATTGAGCTTGAGGTGCGGGAAGAGCAGACACAGGAGGCACGCCCAGTACCGAACAGAGAGCACTCGCATCGCCACAGACCCAGATCTCCAGTGAAGATGTTGTCTAGCTTCCTGTCTCACAGCACTGGCCCGGGCACTCATCCACCCACCTACTTGAAGAAGGACTTGCCACATCTGCCCACTCCGCGAATAATGCCACCACCGCAACAACTCCCGGCCAAGCCGCCCAGCAGGGAGAGCAGGCCATCTTCCAAAGACCAGCCCACCCCCAAGTCCCAAGCATCGATGCGATCTACAGAGAGTCTCGTTGGCTCAATCGGCCCACACAAGAAGCTCGAAGACACCCTTTCCGCATATATCTTAGCATTGCAGGCACGAAAGGGCAACATTGTGGGCCGAATTCTGAAGATGCGTGCACTTGCCGACGAACTTCTCGTCAACGATCTCTATAATAACTTGCTCGAAGACCCAAACATGATGGTCATCGCCGCACAAGCACCTGTGGACGTTCTTTTCGCAGCCTTTGAAAAGTTTCTGAACGTCGCGTGGAAGGAGCAGATTGGCGCAGTCATACCCATTGAGACGATGGACGAGATTCAGTCAAAGGCAGAGACTCTTTTCCCAGCGGACTTCGATGAATACTTCGCCTCAACAATGAGAACTCTGGCACCGCAGAATCAACGAGCTTTCAAGGGGATTATGAGACTTCTCGCGGATCTCCTCGATGGCACTGGAAATGATGGCGATCGTGGAATTCTCACCGCCGCGTTTGCTGAGCTTCTGGTAACAGAAGGCAATCCAAACGACTTCGTCGCGCTCTTCGACCGCTTCGTCGAAGACACCGATACTTACTTCGGGGAACCCTTGGGTGAGACTCAGCAGCATGTCGAGGGAGCTCTATTCGGCCACAAAAGATCGCGATCTGCCAACATGGGGTCAGTCAACTCCAACACTTCATCTTTGAGGAAGAAGCTTGGCTTTGGCAGTCTTTCTAGAGAGAACAGCAAATCAGAGCAGGACTCCAAAGTGCACTCCGTCTGGCGCACGCTCAGCAAAAGCACACGTGGAGACTCTCCTGCGGGCAGCATTTCTCGTGGGACATTGCACAGATCTCAGTCGACTGACATTGACGGTCGATTGAGTGTACGGCCTTTGTCCAATGATGGACCTAGCGCGCGAAAAGCTACTAGTCATGATGATCTTGCGACTTCCCCTGGATCTGGATCGAACGGACTCACCACCATTGGTGAACACCCAAGTTTCATCCCCACTGGTCCGCCCAAGAAAAAAAGACGTAGTTCGCTTTCCGACTTATTGGAGCTGGACTTGCCCATCCCCTCGCAACAACCAATGTCTCCACCTGCTTTGCGTAGGGTGCCAGCGATGACTGGAGCCAACTTGGATAAGTCTCTGCCAAACTCTCCTCTGCCGTCGACGCCGGGATCATCACGCGGCGGCAGCGTCAGGCATACATCACCTACCAGAGAGCCCCTACGATCGAGACTACCATCCTCGTTCAGGAAAGAGAACTCCCCTGGGCCTGCCAAAGCGTTCAGCGCCGTAGAACGGAGACCCAAGAGCTCTGGCCATGACGAAGTGACCATCTCTGCGCGCCAACACGCAAGTTCAGGAATCCCCATGCTCGCTCCTAAGACGGGCTCGCCGCAGCACAGAACGCCACCCGCTAGATCTGCCCTCTCAGAGCGTCCGGGCACAGCCAACATCGTCCGGCCCTCGCCACAACCAGGCAGGAAGCCAAGATCCAACACCATCAGCACAATCAGCGGTGCGAGCCCCGTTCCCTCACCACTACCCTCACCGCTGCCTGCGCAAGCCAAAAAGCTCCGCATGCAATCGCCGCAAAAGCTCCGCGAACGCCTGCAAAACGAGCAAGCCTACCTCACCACCACCCAAAACCACATCCAAGACGAGCTCCTCCTGATCGGCGACGAGCTGACCTCGACCCCAACCCGCACCGGCTCCATCCGCCCCAAACCCCTGACCATCCGTAGCGGCGGCGCAATCGGCACTTCCAGCTTCGCAGCCTCGACTTCCACCCGCCCACCCAGCAGCCAAAGCCACAACAACAACACAGCCGACCTGACCCAACGCCTCCTCAAACTCGAATCCCAACTCCCCACGCAGATCGAAACTGCCAGCGCCCGCATCTCCGCCATCCACGCGGACCTGACCTCTTCGCTCGCCGTCTCCGAGACCAAAGCCCGCAAGCTCGACGAGCTGTACCGCGAGTCCAATTCCGAAAACGAGGCGCTGTACGCGCGCTTCAACGACGAGCTGGGCCGGATCCTGAAGGCCGTGCGCAGCGGCGACGGCGTCGGCGAGCTGAAGCGGCAGGTGAGGGAGCAGCAGGAGGAAGTCGCTAGGCTGAAGCGGGAGAATGGGAGGCTGAAGAGGGAGAATGTTGGGTTGAGGGCGCAGATGAGGGAGTAAGAATGAGAGATGCGCGTGTGTGTGTGAGAGAGAGGGAGAGAGATGGTGAGAGATGTTCTTCTCTTCGAAAAGGGTTTTCCAGTTTCTTTTTTTGTCCGTTTTTATTGTAATGAGTAATGACCTCTTTCTTCTTACTCTTCTTTCTCTTTCTGTTGTCGCGTTTCCTTCCTTTCTGGTCGCCGGAGCATGGCTATGGATTGTACTACATACTAGACATGGTATACCCACTTTCTTATGGTCTCTTTCATGCAGATTGTAGAGAGCAAATTCAACAACAGAATACATTGGTTCAAGTCGAATGGTTCAAGTCAAATCCATGTTTAAGGGAATGAGAACAGAAACGAGGGAGTTGTCACAAATCACGATAAGCAGACGGATGACGGGTGTAGCTTGTGCTTTCTTCTCTCTCTCTCTCTCTTTCTCTCTCTATCATGTCACATTTCGACTTGCAATGCATTGTAGTCTATCCTTTTTTCATTCCGCAAAACAGACAGGACGAGAAAAAAAACAAAAGTTCTTTTTTTGTCCTAAACGTTAAAATCTAGTGACCGTGTCCGTCATCCTCGCCCCTCTGCTCAGGATCAAGCTTGATCAGAGTGTCGATCCTCATGATCGCCACGCAGGCCTCGACGGCACTCTTGAGCTGCTTGACTTTACCCATGCTGGGCTCGAGCACGCCGGCCTTCAGGCTGTCGTGCACGCGGCCCTTGGTCAGGTCGAGGCCGTAGTTACGGTAGCCCTTGGCCTTGGCGATGGCCTTGGCGTCGGCGTCCGAGGTCGATTGCGGCTGCTGCGGCGGTGCCGACGGGTGGCCGTTGGAGGAGGTCGTCTGGGTGGGCGGGTGCGGGACGGGGTCAGAGGTGCGTTGCGACAGGGCGTGGCGCGAGCGCAGTTGTGCGACGAGGTCGGACGAGTCTTTGGCGGCGTTGACGGCGAGGGTGGTGGGGATTGTGAGGAGGGCGGACGCAAAGGCTGCGATGGCGAGTTGCTCTCTTGAGCCCTGTGATGCGTTTGTTAGATATGTCCTCGTTGATGGTGGAATGAGAAGGAAACTTACAACACTGGTAGCCCACTCCTCGAGGTAGATGTGAAGAGCGGTCTCGACGGCACCGCCACCGGGGACTATCCTGCCAGACTCGAGCGTACGCTTGACGGCAGATAATGAGTCGTGCACGGAGCGCTCCATCTCATCCAAACTGTACTCGTTGGCACCACGGAGAATGATGGATGCAGCAGTGTGAACCTTGGGGCCCTTGACAAGGATGCACTCATCATCGCTGATGCGCTCCTGTACGACCTCCTTCGCCTCTCCCAAGTTGGCCTTGTCGAAGACCTCGTCGCCGTTCAGGTCGGCGAGCGTCGAGACCATCTGTGCGCCAGTGGCCTTGGCTATCCGCTTGAGATCCTCCTTCTTGCAGCGACGCACACCCATGACACCCTTCTCGATGAAGTGCTTGAGGCAAAGATCGTCGATACCCTTGGTGGTGAAGACGACGTTGGCACCTGCCTTGAGGATCATCTCCACTCGCTCGATAACCATACCAGACTCACGCTCACGGATCTTCTCCAACTGGGCGGGGTCGTCAATGACAATGTTGACACCCATCTTCATGCGCTCCTTCTGCAGGTTCATGTCGAGGCAGGCAATCTTGGCGTCGACGATGCGGGTCTCCATGGCTTGCGAGGCGACGGTGCAGTTCATGGCGTAACCCTTGATGAGCTGAGACTCGGTCGCACTCTTTCCGTGAGCCTTGAGGACGTTGACGGCCTTGACGGGGTACTTGACTTCGCCACGGGCGTTGACAGTCTTGACGCTGGTGATTGCGTCGACAACCATGTTGGAGAAGAAGTCCGAGTCGCCGCCAATGATCTTGGAAGACATGCTGGTCTTCGCAATGGCCATGAGGGAGTCCCTGCCTAGGTTGTCGACCTTGGCGCTGATGTTCTCGTTCATGTATCGCACAGCCTCTCTCAGCGCCAGCCTGTAGCCAGTGATGATGGTCGTGGGGTGGATGCGCATCTTCATGAGCTCGTTTGCTCTCCGCAGCAGCTCTGCGGCTATGAGGACCACACTCGTTGTTCCGTCTCCGACCTCACGATCCTGCTGCTGTGCCAGATCAACCAAAATCTTTCCCGCCGGGTGCTCAACGCTCAGCAAGCTGAGGATGGTCGCGCCGTCGTTTGTGACTGTCACCTCGCCAATGTCGTCGACCATCATCTTGTCGAGACCGCTAGGGCCGAAGGAAGACTTGACGACATTTGCAATGGCCTGGGTCGCCTGGACGTTCTGGTCTCTGATATCGGAGCCGGAGATTTTCTGACCACCAAGGAAGAGGGTGCCGCCATTGTTTTGCGGACCGCCAAAGATGCCCGACATGGCTGGTTGTGTCGTGTGATTTCCGGGCTAGCCTAGGGAGTAATTTCCAGGTCGACGGATATATCGGTATGTGAGAGGAGAGGTGGGTGTTTTGGTGGCCGGTGGGGTGTTTTGCGGTGGTGTAGAGAGATGTTTCGACCCCTCGTTGTCTCTTGTGAATTTCTGGCGTCGGCCATGTTGCACACCTGCCTTAAGCTTCGACAGCCCGCCGCCCACGCGGAGCGAAAGCGCTGCACCAGCGAGAGAGGAGGGATCACTCCAAACCTGAGGCACGCCAGGCAGAAACTCATGTCACACTGTCACTCATCAACTGACTCTTCTCTTCCCCTCCTCTCAGCGAACAGGTGGCAGAGGAAGTCAATGGAACCAAGACGAATTGCCGTTTCTGTCGCGCCTGAATGTTTACCTACTGACTTGATTCGGTGTTGCGACGTTGCCGTGAAGCATTAATTCATGGCGAGTCACTACTGCCTGATGACTGCGGCTTCGTCTTTCTCTCGCTCACTTTCCTTCTCTGCCGTGTGACATACAAATACCTTCAATCGTCACACTTTAAACAACCCTCACCGAACGACCCAATGGTATCATAGGCATGTCTCCAGCATGTCCAAGTTCTTCCGCAAAGCCCCAGACTCCGACACCAGCTCTAGTGCTTCAGACAGCGAGCAATTAGAGGAAGAAGACGATGATTACTTTGGTGACGGCAATGACTTGGCCACTTCGCAGGAGTTGGAGATAGCAACTCCGCCATTGCAAGATGGTCTTCCAAACGCCGTCGCTGTTGGCGGGCCGAACAAGGACCTGCTCCTCCACGCCTTGCTGGAAGAGAAATGTCTAAATGATGTCCGAAAGGAGCATGCCGGCAAACCTACCAGTGAATCGGCTATAATAATCGAGGCTCGCAACAGGTATGAATCAAATTGTAATGGACAGGCTTTGATCGCAGATTATACTAAATCTTGTCTCTCAGATACCAGGCTCTCAGTGCCCAGCTCACTAGAGTCGGCTTGACAGCTGCCGGCCTTGACGAGGACACGCATCAAGCAATCCGCCAACAATATCGCGATGGTCTTGACGTCTTCTCCAAAGCCAACGCGCAGCCAGGCAGCTCTGCTGCCCACCTTCGACCTTCACGTCGCCGGATGTTGACTGGCGTCGAAGACTCAACATCCGACCCGATAAACTTTGATAACTTGCGAATCGGTCCCACACCTTCGCTACCTCTTACTCTAGGACCATACGTAGCCCAACCACCGCTCTTCGGGACTCGCTATACCCAAGACTTCGAGGAACTAGGCATTCTCGGCAAGGGTGGGTATGGTATTGTCTTCCAGTGCAGACACAAGCTCGACGGTGTCATCTATGCCGTGAAAAAAGTGCCGGTATCTGAGCGAAGAAGACAGCAGATACTGATCAGAGGTCAACCTGAAGTTGACGATTTGCTGAGTGAGCTGAGAACTCTGGCTCAGCTCGATCATCCGAACATCGTTCGATACTTTAACGGCTGGCTCGATTACATGAATCTAGGCAACGCATTAGATGAGTCGACCGACAGCGTTACAGGCGCTGAGGATACTCGCACTGGAAGCTTCGATCGAGGTCGGATCATTGCTGAAGCGAGCGAAGATCACATCATGTTTGAGAACAGCGTAAGTCTCCCACGTACCACGCCCTTACCCTCAACGTAATACCTTGGATTACTTGTGATACATATTACCGCTGAGAGTGCCATACTTCAATGATGGTATCTCGAAGGATCCTCGGATCCCTTCACGTACTATTTGAGGACTCCGAGTGGGTTTCGATCTGCAGACCGCTGAGACAAACGCATCTGGGGACTATCCACATCTCTAACTCATCGAACAGGTATCGCGTGGCACGACGACCAGCACAGCATCGAAAACAAGTACCAGCAGCCACAACGACCTGAAACGAACAGCGTCCCATGCCACCCGAGCAACCGTCAGCGACGAAGACGTCGAGTCAATCTCCCGCGACATCAGCGAGAGCAACCTGATTACCGGAACCGACGGCCTCCAATTCGACTCTTCTAAGCCACAGCTCGCAGTGCACATGCAAATGGCACTATACCCCATGACACTCACCGACTTCCTCTCCCAAGACGACGATGTATCTTCATCGCCGTCATCAACACCCGCCGCCCCTCCACTAAAACACTGCTACCATCTCCAACCCTCAATCCGCATCCTCCTCGCCGTCCTCGACGGCATCGCATACCTGCACCAAAACCAAATCGTGCACCGCGATCTCAAACCAGGCAACATCTTCATGGCGCCTGGCGGCACCAGCTCGCGCCTCGCGGACGGTTCCGTCGACCTTTCCTCATGCCACGCGTGCAGCGAGAAAGGCGCGGCGGGCCCGATGTCGCTTAAAGTGCGGATCGGAGACTTCGGCTTGGTGACAGCGCTAGCAACGAGCGTTGCAAGGGATGACGGCAAGCCTGTCGACGAAGCAGCCGACGAAGCGTGCAAGTCGTCGTCGCTGCCGCCCGTGGGAACCGAACTGTACAGTCCTCTGGACGGCGTGAGGGGGAATGCTAGCCCGGCGCTGGATATTTACGCTGCGGGGATCGTTGCTGTGGAGTTGCTTTGGCCTTTTGGCACACGTAAGTTTTTTTTTTTTTCTTCATTACCGCTTGCAAAATCCCTTCATGCCAGAACCATCGCTGACGTCTACGATTCAAACCTCACAGGCATGGAGCGTCACGAAACTCTGACCTCGCTCAAAAGCGGCCGCTTCCCGAACGATTTCAACCAACGAGTGGGAGATCCCGATGGCAGGATGGAGGCTTGCGTGCGAGACATGCTGAGGCCCGATCACCCGCCGATTGAGGAGTTAAGACAACGTTTGGCGGCGATTCTGTGAAGAGACGTGGTGGCATACATGATTTTTTGAACGAATTTCCGTCTTGTCCAAACATCAGCTTCTCTCTATTCCTCCAAGTTCATATCAACTATTTCTTTCTTCATGGCAATTGGGGCAAGACACGAACGGTCAACGTGGCTACATCTTTACCTCTCATATGCTCAAGCGGCCGGTTTCCTCTGCGTCAAGCGCACATTGAGACCCTGCTGCATCACGAACCAATAACAACTCGTCGTCCACTCCTTCTCGGGCTCAGTGAGCTCGAGATCATACTGCAAGAGGAGAGAGGGGATGAGTTTGGACCTGCCAAAAAGCGAATTGTCAGTGAATGTGGCCTTCGCGCCAGGGAAAGAAAATGCAAAAGATTAATCGCAAGACTCACATCTCCATCCAACTGATATTCCTGCCCAAACACATCCTAGCCCCGGCGCCGAAGGCGAAGAAAAACCTCTGCATATCGCCGTACCCTCCCACCTTCTCGCCCTCGCCCTTGCCTTCGCTCTCGGCCTGCGACTTTTCAATCCAGCGCTCGGGTCTGAAGGTTTCGACGTCGTCGCCAAATACCTGCGAGTCCCTGTGAATGACCCAGGGGTTTGCGCCAACTGTTGTGCCAGCGGGGACGAAGCGGCCGGCAATGGTTGCTCCTGAAGAAGGGGAGATGCGCGGCAGAGACATCCCGACGGCCGGATGCAGGCGCAGGGCTTCGTACATGACGGCTTGCAGGTAGGGGAGGCGGTCTGCTTGGGCGAGGGAGACGGGGAGAGACAGTTTGCCCTCCTTTCTAGCGGCGTCGAGCTCGGCTACTAATATTGTTTTGCAAGCGGGGTTCTTGAGGAGGTGGTAGAGGATTGCCCGCGTGCTGATGGCTGTCGTGTCGCTGCCGGCGAAAATGTTAGAAGTCGCCATGGAGGTCAGGGCTTCCGAGTTGAAAGCTTCGGGTTGAGCTGTGTGGGTCGCGAGCAGGTTCGAGAGGATGTCCTTGCGGTCTGAACCGCGGGACTGGCGGGCTGTGATTTCGTTCGAGGCGGTGGTGCGCAGACTGCCGTGGCGGGCGGCGATTCCTAGGTGCGAGCCTATGTAAGGGACGAGAGCATCGTGCAGCCAGTAGAGCCAGGGGACTTGGCCGATCCAGGCTGCGGACCTGAGAGCGGTTTCGATTGCGGTGAAGGAACCGTCGTCGGAGCCGGCTTCCATGAAACCGAAGGATTTGCTGAAGGTGACCTCGCCGATGATGTCGAAGGCGAAGAGTTGGGTCCACTTACCCATGTCGATGGATTGGTCTTTGAAAGTGGACATTTTGGAGAGGAAGGTTTCGATGGCGGCGTTGACGTGCGGTTCGAGGTCTTTGAGGGCTTCCATGGAGTAGGCTCTGCTAACGAGGCGGCGTTGCTGGGCATGGATCTTTTCGTTTCGTTCGGCGAAGAGGTCGAACTTACGGTGGCCTTGCCAGACGGAATACCAGTCTGATTTGCGGAAGGGGGTTCCGGCGCCGTAAATTGTTTTAATGGCTGCTAGGTCTGCTACTGAGAGTTCATTGGGGCCGGTACGGACGAGAGGGCCGTGTTTCTTGTGCAGGGCGATCATGGTGGTGTTCATGTCGCCGTCCCAGGAGTGTTTGGTCATCCATAGTCGGGTTAGACTGGCAAGGAAAGGGCCCGGGATGGAAGCGAGAGGGTGAAAGAAGCGTTGGTACACGACCCAGGTTAGAGGAGCGATTGCGAGGAGGATAATGGTAGGCCAAGGTATGGCGAGTAGTGCGGGCATTGTAGAGGAAGACATGGTTGTCTATTAGCAAGTCCAATGGACCAATAGCGCTCCAAGGCTGACGTGGTCCTTGAGGCGAGCAGCTACCGTGATCTCTCTCCGAGTTGGTGTCGAATGAACGGTAGTGTTTGCGGCAGAGATGGGCGTGGGGAAAGTCGGCAGCAGTGGGCGTTCTGTGTAGACGAACAGACTAGAACAGACTGTGGATTACTCCAATCTTGGTGTTTTGTAGTCGTTGTGGAGATATCGCGGAAGCTGTGGGCGGATGTGGTGGAGGAGACCTCGGTGAGGTGTAATTTACCTCGTTACCTTTTGGTGGAAGTCTATTGGTTGTTTGTCATTATTATTGCTGACGTTGTTTGTTATACTGGTACTCTTTTCTTCTGTACTCCTGTTGTTATTTCTCCATGGGGCTCCATCTTTGGCAGGATTGACCGACTGATGCACATACTGTATAGACCGAGCACCAACGTGTCTGTTCTTATTCACGATGCTCACAAGACTTCCATATTGGACAAGACACTCATTGACCAATCACTGGCGAGCACAGGCGACCAGTGGTAATAAAGCTGCTCTCCCCCACAGTGCAATGATGCACTGCAGTCTTCGGCTTCTGAATCGGCAGGTCCAAAGCGTTCAAAGCCGCTCGGAAGCGCGACATGGCATTTCTTTTGCTAGCAATTCCCCAATACCGATTTCCTTGCCGTGTCACTCTCGAGGGTCATGGCGTATTCGATGAAACCATTTGTCCAGTGTTATAAGTATCGCATCTCTGCTATCGTTCTCTCCTGAACCTTCCCCTGTCCCATCATTCACACCATCTCCATCATACCATTGGCTCTTGTTTGCGATCCCCCATTCCCCTGCCTTTCGCACTCTCACATCAGCCTTGTATCGCACTCCTCACGAGCGGGCACTCATATACCTACCCTGACCTCCCGCAAGGGTCTCGCAACATAGCATACCGCATTCACAATGTCTTCCCAAGACAAGTATGATATCGTCATTGTTGGCGCCGGTCCTGTAGGCCTGCTGCTCTCGACCTGCCTTGCACGATGGGGCTACAAGATCAAGCACGTCGACATGCGCCCCGAACCCACTCTCACCGGCCGAGCGGATGGCATCCAACCCCGATCACTGGATCTCCTGCGCAACATGGGTCTTAAGCGCGCCATCATGGACAACGAACCCGCCAAAGTCTACGAAGTCGCCTTCTGGGATCCCGCGAACCGAGGAATCGAAAGGACCGGAACCTGGCCTTCGTGCCCTGGTTTCATCGACGCGCGTTACCCCTTCACAACTCTGCTGCACCAGGGTATGATCGAGCGCGTGTTCATTGCGGATCTGGAGAAGAACGGCGTACACATCGATAGGCCTTGGAGGATTGCAGGGTTCAAGAACGATGGCGCAGATAGCGAATACCCGGTCTCGGTCGATCTGGCGCATGTTGATGGCCACGAGAAGCAGTCGGTACGCGCCAAGTACCTGTTCAGTGGCGAGGGCGCAAGAAGTTTTGTGCGCGAACAGCTGGGTGTGAAGATTATCCACAAGGATCCTATTGCGCACGTGTGGGGCGTGATGGACGGTGTTGTGAAGACAAACTTCCCGGACATCAAGGTAAGCTCGAAATCAAAGCTTGTCTTGCGCAACGTAACACTAACCAGTCGAACAGATGAAATGCACGATCCACTCAGATGTTGGATCGATCATGGTTATTCCTCGTGAGAACAACATGGTTCGCCTGTACATTCAAATCGCATCTTCAACCGATGCCGATTGGAATCCCAGGAAGCAGGCCACCCCTGAGGAGGTCCAAGAACACGCAAAGAAGATCCTCAAGCCCTACTACATCGAATGGGAGCGCGTTGAATGGTACTCCGTCTACCCCATCGGCCAAGGTATCGCAGAGCGCTACACCCTGGACGAGCGCGTCTTCATGGGAGGCGACTGCTGCCACACCCACTCCCCCAAAGCCGGTCAAGGCATGAACACTGCCTTCCTCGACGCCCAGAACCTCGCGTGGAAGATTCACCACGTCGAGAGCGGCTTCGCCGACCGCTCGATCCTCAAATCGTACGAGTCGGAGCGCAAGCTCGTGGCTGAGAGCCTCCTCAACTTCGACGCGGCGTATGCAAAGCTCTTCTCCCAACGCCAGCCCAGCGCCGGCGAAGTCGGCAGCGTCAACAAGCACACTTCCGGCGAGCAGCAACCCGCCGAGGAGAACGAATTCATCAAGACCTTCAAAGCCTCGTGCGAGTTCACCTCCGGCTACGGCGTCGCCTACGGCCCAAACAACCTCAACTGGTCCGACTCCCACTCAGCCCAAAACCCCCTCTTCCTCTCCGAGCCCGCCGGCACCACCAAACTCCGCACCGGCCGCATCCTCATCCCCGCCACCGTCACCAGAGTCTCAGACGCCAACCCCGTGCACCTCGAGCAAGAGATCCCCCTCAACGGCTCCTACCGCATCTACATCTTCGGCGGCAAGCCCTCGCGCACCCGCCAAGCAATCTCCGACTTCGCGGCCAACGCCCTCAAAAAGAACTCGTTCTTCTCCTCCTACCAGCGCTCCGACATCGCGTCCGTCAACCACCTGGAGAAGCACAACCCGCACTCGGACTTCTTCACCTTTGCCACCATCTTCAACGCCAACAGGCCCGACATCGAGATCGGCGAGCTGCTGCCGGAGCTGCTGGCGCGCTACTACGATCACGTCTACGCCGACAATGTCTTTGACGTCCGCGTGCCGAAGGCGCAGGCTGCGGCTCACGTCAAGATGGGGCTGAGCGAGGAGGATGGCGGTGTGGTCGTTGTCAGGCCCGATGGGTATGTTGGGTGTGTGGTTAAGCTTGTCGAGGGCAGTGGGACTGTTGACGCGCTGAACCAGTACTTTGCGGCTTTCTGCGCGAAGCAGATTGGTGGGGTTGAGAGTGCGAGGCTGTAAAGGCTTAATTGGCTCGTTTGCGGTCGTTTGATTCGGTCTTGTTTTGGCTTGTGGGTTTTTCTTTGCAAGGTTCCAATGGGATAGCGCGGCGTTTTGGATGGAGGGGAGGGAGAGGTCATGCAGATAGGTCCAACTCCCTGGAACCTTTTTATCTATTCATCTTTCAGAGGGAGATAAAATGGCGGGCATGATGTATGTATGTATGCATGGATACGAAATCTAACAATTTGCAATCTGTTTTACTTTTGTAAAAATCTCGAAGTTATATGCCATGTGCTGCTTCACGGGTATCACTTTTGAGAAAACCAGAAACACAACGATACAAAAACCTCTTCACAGTTTCCTGTGGAGCCCAACCCAGCCGGCCGACTCTTCGCAAAGAATGTCCACGGCTCCTTAAAAACAAGACCTCCAGGTCACTGAGTGCCGCCAACCCTCTGCCACGATCTCCCACGACCCCTTCCCCCAACCGCAGACTTCTAGTCCGGCGAGTACAGGGCGTGGACACTCGAGCTCCTCCGCATCCTCTTCGTCTCCGCCTCGCGCCTCAACGCAACCTGATCCCCATCCACCTTCTTCCTCAACATCAGCGCCGTGCGAACCAACTCATCAACCCTGCCCGCCTCGTCCGGCACCCGCCAGTCAAGAGCATTATACTCAGCGCTCGACTCCAAAGCCAAAATCTCGTCCGACCGCAGCTTGATCATCGCCAACACAACATTGAACAAAAAAGTCTGCTGCCGCGGCAAGCACAGCCAGATGTCCCAAACGCGCTGCAGAGCGGTTTTCGGCAGCCGGTTGGCCAGAGCGGCTAGGTGCCAGCCGGGCTGGAAAGTCGCGGACGCGTCGATGTCGAGCTCGGTGAGTTTGTCGTCGATCTTGGGCATGAGGTCGCGCACGTAGCCGCGCAGCACAATGTTGTCGGCGATGGCGCCGTGCATGGGTTCGGCGCGGGAGAAGTAGTTTGGCGGGAAGAAGTGGTCGACCATGTTGCACAGGACCCAGAAGGCGTCGTCTTCGGCGGGGATGGCGAGCAGCAGGTGGCCGGCGATCATGTTCAGGCCCTGCGTGTAGCCCAGGCCCTTGTATTTTGCGATGAAGGCTATCAGCAGGCGTTTGAGCTTGTCGTGGCCGCGGTCGACGTAGTAGTCGAATTGCTCGGTCAGGGTGCGCGGCACGTCTTTCAGGATGGCGTCGATTTCGAGGGGGTCTTCGCTTTCGCCTTCGGTGAGGTAGTGCCGGTATTCGTCCGGGCTCATGATGGCGTAGGTGTTGGACAGTTCCATCCAGATGGGATGGCGCAGGCGGTTAGGGATGCCACCGATGACGAGTCTGTTGAGGGTTTCCATTTTGGCGCGGCCGGCGCTGCCTTCGCGGCCGAATCGTGCGGCGCCGAGAAGAGTGCCTTGGGCTTCTTGTTCGCCGCCCTGTTGGCGGGCGTTGTTGAGACGGACGATGAATCGATTCCATTCGGCTTCTTGCGGGTCTTGGGAGTCGTCTGTCAGAGTTGGCGGTAGGTCGTCTGGGTCGTGTTGCGCTTGCATCTCTACTGGCTCGCGGGTAGGTTTTGACTCGCGACGTTTGACAGTGCCTCCGCTGAAGAGTGTTGTTGTCCAGCTGACGCTATCTTGACTTTGAGCGTCTAAAGAGCGTGAATCGATTGATTTTGTTCTTTCAGTAGGTTTGGAGTCGTTGGGCTTCGGAGCACTAAAGGATGGCTGTTAGCAGGCAGTACGGTGATGAGCAAAGAGACTGTGACATACATCGATGCAGATCTAGAAGATGATGGCGTGCTGGTATCAAAATATTAGCATCTGGATCAAGTGGTTCCGCATTATGTACATACATTGAACGTTGACCAGGGTCACGCCTTTTAGGCACGCCACCAAATAGCCTGGTAATGCCTCTGACCGTACCCCCCATAGTCATTGCCTTGGGTGGAACATCAAGTGTCTGTACAACATAATCAGAGATCTTGCCATCATTACAACGAGGTGATATTATCGAACACATACGCTGCTTTCAGACTGCGTGCCTCGAGACGGAGCCAGATCCTCAGACGCAGCCGAAAGAGACAAACGGCGCCTTTCCGATTGCTTGACACGACTCGCAGCGTCGTTGACGCGATCTTTGGGGACTTTGTATTCCTCACACAGTCGTTGCAGAGCTGTTATATGCGCGTCTCTCTCCGCAAGAGTCTCAGACAGCCGCTTCACGAGGTTGATGGCTCCATGGTGATCTAGAACGCCCTGCAGAACAGCGTTATCCGCAGCCGAAAGCGCTCGAGGGTCGTCGGCGTTCACTGCAGGACGTTCATCGAACATGGTTGGCTCAGAAGTGTCCAGCAGGCCATATAAATGTTCGGCCGTGGGAGGCGTATATGCTGTCGTCGGCGAACCAGGGGCGGGGTCCGGGAAAGAAGTCAAAGAATCAGTGTCGTCCTGCGACACCAGCAGGTGCCGTCGACTCGACACTCTGCTGAGTTGCTGTTCCATGATGTGTTGGCGGGATGGCGACGGGCGCCGTGTATGTATGTACAGGAGTGTTATTGTTTTGCCTGTTTCGGTCTTCTGATGATGCTGCTGCTGCTGCGAACGCCACCGCACTGACTCCCGCGTGCGCTTTGCGGGACAGCAGCAACAACGTGGTGGACGCAGACGATTGACGAAACATTTACAATAGACATCCAATGCTGAGATCAGGATTACGAGCTGCAATGTCAACCAAGCTGAGGGCTGCCATCATCGTCGTCTCCGATACTGCGAGCAAAGATGCGTTGACCGACAAGTGCATTCCGGCGCTGCGTGAGGTCTTTCAACAGGATGGCGGAGACCGTTGGGAGACGGCTCAAACCAAGATAATTGCAGACGATGTTTCCGCTATCCAGAATGCGATTACTGGCTTCACAGATGGAGCTGACAGTGCCAATCTGGTTGTTACGAGTGGTGGTACTGGATTCGCACAGAAGGACGTTACGCCTGAGGTAAGCTCACGAAGGCCGGTGATAATGCAGTTGCATTCACACTTGCTACATTGTATATATACATATTTGCTAGGCGTTGACATGTAATAGGCTGTGGCTCCCCTCATCCACAAACATGCGCCTGGACTCGTTCACGGTATGCTCGCAGCCTCACTCGCAGTGACTCCGTTCGCCGTCATGTCTCGTCCCGTAGCTGGTGTTCGAAACAGCTCACTCATCTTGACCCTGCCCGGCTCACCAAAAGGTGCAAAGGAGAACCTGCAATCAGTCATCAAGCTACTGCCCCATGCGTGCCAGCAAGCCGCCGGTATGGACTCGCGGACACTCCATGTCGGTGGCACTGAGAAGCTTGAGAAGGATGCCGGCGTCAAAGCACAACCTACTACTCCGTCGGCTGCAGGACATCAACACCACCATCATCACGATCATAGCCACTCTCACGGTCATGGTCACGGACCTGGTGGACATGCTATGCCCAGAGCACATACATCGCCTGAAGACCGTCCAATGTCAAACGATCCCAGTGCCGGACCTACCAGGCGTTACCGCGAATCACCGTACCCCATGCTGTCCGTAGAAGATGCCTTGGAGCAAATTGCTGAACACACGCCGGAGCCTTTAATCACAACTGCCCCCGTGGACGAGAGTTTGGTAGGCTCAGTTTTGGCAGAAGATGTCACGGCCAGAGAGTCGGTGCCCGCCTTCCGCGCAAGCATCGTTGACGGCTACGCCATCATAGCCTCGAAGCACATGATGGTGCCGAGCACAAAGGGAATTTTCCCTGTTGTCAGCGTTTCGCACGCAGAAGCCGGAGACGACGAAGCGACTGAGCTCAACATCGGCGAGGTCGCCCGGATCACCACAGGCGCGCCGCTGCCTCCAGGCGCTACGTCTGTGGTCATGGTGGAAGACACCGTGCTCAAATCCCAGACCGACGACGGCAAAGAAGAAAATGAAATCGAAATCCTGACTGCCGACATCGAACCCGGCGAGAATGTCCGCGAAGTCGGCTCTGACGTACAAGCTGGCGAGGTCGTGATGAAGCGGGGCGAAGGCATCACCGTGGTCGGAGGCGAATTTGGTCTTCTGGCTTCTGTCGGCACGCAAGAAGTCAAAGTCTACAAGAAGCCCGTAGTCGGTGTCCTCAGCACTGGCGACGAGATCATCCCTCACGACCGTGCTGGCGAGCTCAGGCACGGCGAGGTTCGCGACACCAACCGGCCAACACTGCTCACCGCTATCAGAGGCTCCGGCTTCGAAGCGGTCGACCTGGGAATTGCGTCCGATAAGCCCGGTGCCTTGGAAGAGACTCTGCGAGACGCCATGAGGCGCGTCGACGTGATTGTGACCTCTGGTGGCGTCTCTATGGGCGAGCTGGACTTGCTCAAGCCCACTATCGAGCGACAGCTGGGTGGCACAATCCACTTTGGTCGTGTGAGCATGAAGCCTGGCAAGCCCACCACATTTGCCACGGTGCCTTTCAAGTCTAACGTTGGTGAGCGGGAGAAGAAGGTCATCTTTTCGCTGCCAGGCAATCCGGCGTCGGCGGTGGTCACGTACCATCTGTTTGTGCTGCCTTCGTTGCACAAGATGAGTGGCATCAGCCCTGTCGGCCTGCCGAAGGTGAAGGTGGTGTTGGAACAGGATGTGAGATGCGACACAAAGAGGTCCGAGTATCACCGTGTGTTGGTTTCTGTAAAGGCAGACGGAAGACTTGCCGCAACAAGCACCGGTGGACAACGCAGCTCGAGAATTGGCAGCTTCAAGGGCGCGAATGGCCTGCTCTGCTTGCCTACCACCCAGCCAACGGTCAAGAAAGGGGAGGCCTGTGATGCGCTGATCATGAGCAAAATACTGAGCGATCTGTGAACAATTGTCAATTGCCTGTACTATGCACATCGGTACACGAGTTGGACTGTCTGAAGTAATTCGCAATCTACTACATACACATATCTATACATAACAACTTGAACCTGCGCTGCCATCTTTCCTGTCCAGAACGCCCGGGAATGCTATGTTTGTTGGGGTATCGGTGATTATAGATGGCTGTGCCACCCCACCACTGGTATATCTGTCTGCTTTCGAGGAGAAGCACTCATTTGAAGTCGTTGGCGCCACCACTCAGCAGCAGTCCGATGATCAGTCCGAACAGACCAAGGACAGATGAGAAAATCTCGATAACCAGAATCTTGACGAAACTGTAAATGCGTTAGATACGTGTCATGGCTACAGTTGCCACCCATGTCCAGAAACTTACAGCGAAGGGTCTGCAGCATCGGCCAGCGCAGCGCTAGAGCCGTTGATACCGACACTGACACCGCAGATCAAGTTGCACATGCCCACAAGCGTACCGCTCCAGAAAAGGGCGTATCCAGTGTAGAAGTTGCTTCCAGAGTATGCAGCGTCGCCGCTAACCTGTCCGAGTTTGGCAGAAAACACGATGCTCATGATGACACCGTAGATGGCGACGACCTCGCAGAAAATGATCGAGATCAAGTTCTTGGTGCGGATTCGTGGCGCCTTGACACCACCACCGAGGATCGAAGTTCCGGTAATGAAGATTCCCCTGTGTTCCTTGTCTCAGCATTTGTTCCCACATGTTCGCGCTTCATTTCTTTCTTTCAAGTCGGTGATTCGTACCATGCGGCTCCAACAACAGACAAGCCGATACAGAGACCGATGCCTGCGGAGGCCCAGGCGTAGGGCGAAATGGACTCGATGAACGCGCCAACCTATCGTCACAGTGTCAGGTCCAATCCTACTAGTCCTCATGGTGGTAGTCGTACGTTGAATGCCTCGCCTTCGCCATTGAACAGCATGTCTGCGACCCTAGTTAGCCCTCGATCCTTGCCATCCTAGCTCTTGATTTCCCAAACGTACAAAGTCCAATGACCGTAAGCGCGGTGCCGGCACCGTAAGTGCCATAAGTAAGCCCGCCCATGACTGGCGCGTGTGTAGAAAGATGAAAGGGTTGAAGTGAGGCAAGTGTAATGGAGCTGCCTTGGTTGATGATGTCCACTCGCGATCAGCAGCTTGCCGACTGCGAGACGGTGCGGGATGCTTCCCGCGTTCGTGCCTGAGGGTCGCCGGACTCAGCGGTAGTATATATACCGACGGTGAGGTTGCCGCCTTTCACCCTTGCAACACATGCCACGACCTCCTGGTACGATCTTTACCATATACAATAGCCAGCCGATTACCAGGAGGTACACTCAAAGCGCAATAGCGACTTTTGCAAACCGCAGTCAACATGGCGACCGCAACGAACTCCACCTTCTATGAACTCTACCGTAGCTCCTCGTATGTACGCCTCGCTTCATAATGCGCTCTATGATGATATTGACCAGCGTACGTAGCATCGGTCTGGCTCTCGCCGACACCCTTGACGACCTCATCTCCTCCCGCCGTATTGAGCCGCAGCTTGCGATGCGCATCCTCCAGAACTTCGACCAGAGCATATCAACGGTGCTTGGAGAGAAAGTGAAGGCCAGGATGACATTCAAGGTATGGAGTTTGTGAGGGGACAACCACGTTGGCGAGCCGTGCTGATCGCGACTTGACAGGGACACCTCGACACTTACCGCTTCTGCGATGAAGTCTGGACGTTCATTATCAAGGATGTCAAGTTCAAGCTTGACAACACCAACACCGTTGAGGCAGAGAGGGTTAAGATCGTTGCCTGCCAGAGCAAGGAAAAGACTCAGTGAAGGGTTGCTAGTGGTGGAGACACGCAACTTGATGTCCTTGTTCTTTATGTGGACACGGTCTTGGATGTTGTACCTTGCGGATATCTCAGCAAGCAGGCCGGACGAGTTACTACAGCGACCTCGAGGTCCATGATGCAAAGGTCCGCGAGATTGAGCTCAGGTTCAGCGAGGAGACCGATGAGGTCAATGAGAGAACGCTGGAAGCTTCAGATCATAAGGACTACCAACGTGGTTCTGGAGAGCACGAGCTGAGCTACTGCTCGACGCAGCAAAGATGGTTTAGGGGCTTCGGTGAAAGGAAGGAAGACAAGAACTTAATGATACCCATGCAGATATGCTTTTTGAGATGAGACACGACAGTGATACTCGTCGTTCTTGACCATGCTTTTGTCTAGCCTGATATCACTGCGCACATAGACCGTACCCTTTCGTTTGAATATTGATCTCAGAGGCCAGGCTATACTAGCTCTGAAAACATCTATACCTATAGACGTGTCGAACAAATGCCGTAGTCGTATGTACATGTAGTGCCAAGCAACCTGGCTTGACCACGCCCCCAGACCAATGCGACCTCGTTGTTCACGCCCATGACCTGACCAGAACCTACACCATTAATAGGACCATCCGAACATCAAGATGCCGACTCCGCAAACGCAATGGCTCTTCTACGCCATCGCCTCGGGCGCCTGCGCCTCCCTCAACGGCGTATTTGCGAAGCTAACTACAACTCATCTCACAACATCCTGGGCGACCGGGCTCTCGCATTTCTTCGGCATGAAAGAAGAAAGCATCGTCATTGAAGTCATTGTACGAGGTGTAAGTATACGAAATAATCGACAGCGAACCAAAACTGCATTACCCTCTATTCATTCGCAATGAACTAACGTCAGTAATTGGCAGTTCTTCTTCGGAATGAATCTCCTCTTCAATGCCATCATGTGGGGACTCTTCACACGCGCCCTCACGCTGGCTAGTAGCACGGTTCGCGTCAGTGTGATTAACACTAGTGCAAACTTCATGCTCACGGCTATGCTGGGGTGGTTTATCTTCAGGGAGTCGTTGCCTGGTGAGCAACTACATCATGCTACTGGATCAAGACGGCATTCACTTACCCCTTCTAGGTCTATGGTGGCTCGGAGCAAGCCTCCTAGTCGCAGGCTCCGTTATCATCGGAAGACGCGAAGAAGGCAAGGAGAGTGGCGATGCGGGCACTGCTGGCGCCGAGCCTGCAATTGTCGCTGGTGGGCAGACTTACAGCGACGAACCCGATGCGCCGCTTGGAAGCCGCTCAAGTCAAGCACTGGGAGGTGATCTTGAGCTTGTGGGGAGTGAGAGGAGAAGAAGTAGAAGTGCGGATAGGGTTGCGCGCGAATTGGCCGAATAGAGAGCTAGATACGATATCGCGCGAATCCTTCGCGGCCTTGTCACGCACGCTCAGTGCCTGTTCTTCTTGGTGCTGTGTCCACACATCGCATTGGAAATATCTCCTGATCAGCTGGGACCGAACAAAACAGAAACGGGGAAAGAAAGTGGGAAAAGAAGAATCTCTGTCCATGTCAACAAGTGTCCAGAATGAAGATTTCGATGCAACACGACTCACCAGGTTGTGCTGATTGTCAATTGAGACGATGACCCTCCCAGCACTCGAACTTCGGCGGCACAGGTCGGCCTGTTATGCGGCACCTTGCGCGGCGGATCTTGTGCTTCAGGCGGTTGTATTTGTTGCCATCGTCGATATTCCGCAGCCTCCATCGTCTCCGGACATACTTGGCCAAGGCGATGACCACGAAGCACATGATGGAGGGAATCACAACCATTGTTATGGGCTCGATCATGAGGGGCGATATGGTCGCTTGTGGCTTCTGAGACTATGAGTTGGCGCTGGTGGGTGGTATTGCGATATTGTTATGCTGACTTGAGAGGATGATGTTATGTGCTGGTGCTTTGGGCGGTTTGCTAGGTTGCAGAAAAGGCGGTTATGCTTCGAGACTATGCGCTGGTGGGTGGCATTGCAATGGTGTTCTGCTGACTGAAGTGTGGTGCTTTAGTCGATAGCTGATGGTTCGTGATGTTTAGACACAGCAGTTCTCAACGCAAGGAAAAAGACACCAAGCTCCAAAATTTACAGTTTAAGATTGCAGGAGCATTGTGAGGCGGAGAGAGAAAGGGCTGCCGCACAAAGTAGTCTTAGAAAGAGCAATAGCAAATGGTGGTTGAGAGGAAGGAATACATCGTGAAATGTTCTGACATGACACATGGACAGCTTCCAGCATGCTGAGATACGTCTAGCCACACTCGAACCGACGAGAATAAGATGATAGAGAGCTTGGATGAGGTGTGTTGTTCGTGCAAACAAGTCGCAAGTCTTGGGGCGTGAGACATCATTCCCGATTCCCACATGTTCGTGCATTTTGCGATGTTGGTAGTTGTAAGTTAGTCGGACAGGAATCATGGTAGTCAAATACCGCGTGGTGTGCTCTTTGATAGTCCGGTGAGCTGTAACATGCCGTGTGTTCACTTCACACACAAGTGCCTGGAAATGTTGTCCGGGTTGTGATTGTTGCATAATTAGAAATGTATCAAGCCAAAGCTATCAGCACCATACCGGTGCGCCGAATGTACAGCGTCTTCGCTTCCGCAGCAATCCGTCAGCGCCGTTTATATGATCCGCAGGTACCGCCCAAGGACCAGCCCTCGAGTTTCCGGCGATAAAATCGATGTCTCACGTCTATGAGCTCTGAACCTTGTGATCTCCCTGAACAGCCTGTGCATATGATGGCGGGACATCGGTACTGGGGCGCGAGGACTCGGCTGGCGTAGGCGCGGAGGGTCCAACAAAGCCGTTCTGCTGGCCAGGGAATTGCGCGTTGGGTGCGTTGCTGTTGACGGTGCCGTATCCTTGTTGGTGAGTGCGCTGACCAGCAGGCGCATACTGTGGCTGGCCTTGGACGTAGTAATAGGTCACATTGCCATTTCCTTGCTCTTGATCTTCGACGTGCTCGTAGGTGGGGTCTGGTGATGATACGATGATGTACCAGGCGTGGAAGAGGCCGGGGAGGAATCCAAGCACTGTAGAATTGGGGTTAGATCGTGAAGCGATGCCTTTTATAGTAATTTCTGGCTTACTGCAAAGTGCGATGTTTATGAGACTGTCTGCTGAGCAGATACCTCTCTTCACCCAGACCGCAAGTGGCGGGAAGAGGATGGCGACGAGGCCGAGGAAGATGTCGCTGCCGCACATGTTGTTCTCTGAGTAATGTCGATAGCTGGGTGTCTGTCGTTCAGAGCAAGTAGTGGGAGGCGCACAAGAAGGTCTTTGAAGATCTTTGAAGGTCATAAGATGGGTGCCTTGAGCTGCGGCTGTGGCGGTGCAATGACAATGACGAACCTTGCGGGGGTGGAGCAAAGTGTAAAACGCTTGGATGACACCACGTGAAGATTCACTTCACTTCACGTCGCGAGCGTCGTTGGAATTACACCGTGCATCCCTCAGCTGAAAGATGTCCACTTGAATGCAGCCTCTGGCCGGTGCTAATCAGTGGGCACCTAGGAACATTTAATACTAAGGCATGTGCGCTGATAGATTGCTCAATGCAAGTCTGTCATGGACATAATTGAGGGTTAGGGTTGGGGTTGGGCGCCTCGTTTTGATTAGCTACCAACATCGTCCCAATTGCTATACGGTTGTATCAGTAATTGACGATAAAGAGAATCTCTCGTTGGATCGACCTTTGGCACGCACTAGTACCGTCAGCTTCAGCATGCCGTAAACTTGCAAGAGCCCGTGAGACAGATTGTCTAAATCCTACTTACCCTGACATGTGTGGAGATGTACTGATGATGAACTGTTTGAACTCCAGGATAGATGTAACTCTTCAACGTCATCAAACGATCTCTCGCTGACAAGCACTTCGTCACGATCGGACCATGCTCAACAGGAGCATGCTATACGCCTCGCGTGGCCAACAAGGCCCTCGCAAACAGTGCGTCATCCCCCAAATCAACACGCTCCTGGTCCGGATACTGCGCCCTTGAGCCATCTCTGGCACTGGGTTCCGACATATCGGTCAGCGCCCCGTGGGGTGGCACCGCGATCGGGTCGGAACTGTTGGTGTTGGCCTTGCCTTTGCCCGTGCCTTTGCCCTTACCTTTGCCCTTACCTTTGCCTTTGCCCTTTCCCTTACTTTCCTCGCCTACCAATTCAGCCAGGGTAGCCTCTTGCATCTTCCTACCCGCCTTCTGCTCTTCTTGCATTCTTGCGACCTCGCTCTCCGCGTGCTGAAGCCAGAAATTTGCTCCCTTCATGTCCTTTTCGAGGTATGCCGTTTCGGGTCCGATGCAGTAAAGCTCAACCTCGAGCTCCTTTTTGGCGTACTTGACAGCTTCCTTAGACATGCCGCAGACGAGACTGAACGTGGACAAGTTACGATAGCTATGTCATTGTTAGTTCTTCCACGAAAAGACGACGAAACAGTCCATGGACACATACACGCCAGCGAGATTCATCCCAGCTAGACCCTCATCCCTGAGCAATTGAAGTAGTCGCTTCGCCACATCGAGGGCTTCCTGAGCGTTCTTCGGGACAGAGATTCCGAGAACACGGGAGCGAATGTTCCTTGTGTAAGCAGCCAGCTTTTGGTCCACGTCGAAGATGAGCTCGCGTCTCCTCTTACTGCCAGCAGCCTTCGGCCCTGCACAGCATCTGCATTCGCAGTCGACCTGCCAGACGTGCAGCGCGGTCTTGCGCTGCTCGTATGTACGGTGAAGATTGACGTAGCTCGTTAAGATCTCTTCGCCTTTGTCGATTTGACGGGTGGCGTGAACTGTCAGCTTCTCCAAAGTTGGGTTGTAGCTGTTTTGGACGTTTGGGGCACATGAGTGGTTGATGCGGCTGTAAGACGCAAAGACTCCACTGCCGTACTCGCCGTCTTCTCCCATGTCGACTGAGTTGTAATGGAAGATGGCGATCGCGTCTAGAAGATCCGATGTCGCGGAGGGACCTGCCATCGTCTCGAGATCTTGCTGAGCCAGGACTTCCAAGATTTCTGGGGATTCTTCAGTAGTGCCTCGGCGGTAGAGACGAGAGAAGATGTTGCGCTGCTCAGGTGTGCTGTGGCTCAAGGCTTCCTTCATAGTGGGCAGGGGAATTCCCGTACCATCATCTGATGGTGGAACCTTCATCAACGGTGCCTCTTCGATGATTCGGGTTCCGCGCACGATGTTGCACGTTGCGAATAGCCCCAGTCCTTTGCCCGCCGCACGTTTCAGTTCGAAGAGAGACGCTGGTATTTCGGTTAGCAACGGCAGTATACATGGAACCTATACAAAGATGAGATCTACTCACGTTGTTCCTGCGCGTCAGTGCTGAGCAGAGTTTCCATTTCAGAAGCAAGTTCGCCCGCCATGTTGCGTCTTGGTGATGTGTGTGTTTCGACTGTTTCGATCCAAGGTGAGCAGCTCTTATAAGAATAGCTCTTCTTCGCGGATCCATAGCAAGCCTAAAGAAAGAAATGGCAGGCGTTGAAGATGATAGTTCTTCCCCTTTCCTTCAGTACAGTTTGTGTGTGTGCCTCTCAATATTACAAAGAAAGCCGTATACTTAGCACCACCTGCTTCGGTACTAGACAAAAAATGAGTCCTCTCATTTGCCCTTAGTCCGGCATGATGCTTGTCGGATAGTAGCATTGCGTGTGCATCGTTTTCCCTCCGGAGCTTTGTTGCATAAATCAAACGGAAAGAGCAAAGGACCAGGTTTTTGCGACACAAATGTGAGTTCGCGCCACTCAGAGAACATTCCAAGCTAGATTGGATCCCAGGATTCTGACATTTGATCCTGAATCCGGGTGATGGACAAATACCTATACACTACTTCCACACCTCGAGAAGCGCGGCATATGCGTTTCCCAGAGCATCTCATGCCAAGCAGAACCCGTTTTACCATTCTTCTTTCTTTTGAAGTGCAAGACCAAGACGTCTTCAGGAAATTCCCGTCTTAACGATGTACATCAACCTTGTGACTCTTTACTCTTTCTTTCCCTTGATCGAGTCGCCGCCATCCACGGACACGATGAGAATTACCCTGTCAGTACAGCATGGAAGTTCGAATCTCGGCGGCACGGTGGTCATGTTCTGCTGCCAGAAGCCGTTGATGGTCGCTTCACACGAACGCGGGAATTGATGGTTGTTAGGAAGTGGAGTTAAGTCGCAACGGAAGTGAAGTGATCTGTGCGGCGTTGGAGACAAACGAACAGTCACGAAGCCAATCGTGGGGCAGGAACGACTGCACCAAAAGAAATTCCGTATGAATCACACGTCAGTCTTCAAGTCGCTCGCGCGAGCTGCCCCACTACGATCTCTCGCAAGAAAGCAGTCTTCTTCTTCCCATTGGCCTCGTATTGCACTTCGACAACACTTCTACAGAACACCACCTCACTTCCCCAGAAGATACACCACCATGGCTTCCATTCACATCGACGACAAGGTCAAGGCCCTGATCACCGCCTCATACCCTCAAGCCCAGGACGCCGGCGACGACCCTCACAAGCTCTCGACCATCGCCTACCCTCAAGTCGAGTACTCCCAGCCTGAAAAGGCCGAGATCGAGCAATGGCTCATTACCTCCTCCCACGTCGCCACGGCCACCGAGGACCCTGCGAAGACCGCTGAGCGCCTGTCTTCTTTGAACACCCACCTCTCGACCCGCTCCACCCTCCTCGGCAGCAAGCCCTCTATCGCCGATGTTGGCATGTACGCCCGCCTGGCACCCATCGTCAAGCTCTGGACTCCCGAGGAGCGCACTGGCGAGCAGGGTTACCACCACATCGTCCGTCACCTGGACTTTGTTCAGAACTCTCCCATGTTCAGCTTGAAGATCGCCGAGGGCGAGAAGATCCCTGTCGAGCTTGACCAGATCGTCGCGCCCGTCAAGACATTCGACGCCAAGGCCGAGAAGGAGAAGAAGAAGAAGGAGAAGGCCGCTGCTGCTGCCGGCGGAGAGGCTCCCGCTGCCGACAAGCCCGTCAAAGAGAAGGCCAAGGATGCCGGCGAGAAGGCAAAGGAGACTGGCGAGAAGATTGCAGGCGCTGTTGCCGCCAAGGTCCCAGGTGTCAAGAAGGAGAAGAAGGAGAAGCAGCCCAAGCCTCCCAAGGCGGCCGCTGTCGAGAAGCCCCTCTCGCCCGCTCTCATTGACCTGCGTGTCGGACACATCCTCAAGTGTGAGAGGCACCCGAACGCCGACTCGTTGTTCGTCAGCACTATCAACTGCGGCGATGCACCCGGCACAGACAACACCTCCGAGTACGAGGGCAAGATCGTCCGCACCGTGTGCTCTGGTCTCAACGGTCTCATTCCCCTCGAGGCCATGCAAGACCGCCGCGTTGTCACAGTCTGCAATCTGAAGCCTGTCACTATGCGTGGCATCAAGTCCTGCGCCATGGTTCTCGCCGCATCTCCTCGCCTTGCTCCTGGTGTCGAGGACAACCACGCCGGTCCCGTCGAGCTTGTTGACCCTCCTGTTGCCGCTGAGGCTGGTGACCGCGTCTACTTCGAGGGCTGGGAGGGTGAGCCTGAGCCTGTCCTGAACCCCAAGAAGAAGGTCTGGGACATGTGCCAGGTCGGCTTCACCACGACTGAGACCAAGGAGATCGCCTTTGACGTGGCAGCCGTTGAGCAGCTGAAGGACAGTGGCAAGACTGGCCTCGCGACTCTTAAGACTAAGTCTGGTGTCTGTACTGTTCCTAGTCTCACCGGCGGTATCGTGAGGTAGACCACGAGATTAAAAGTTAGACAGTGGGGTACGATATCATAGAAACGCGAAATGAACTGAAAGAGGTTGGCTACAAAGCTACCAAAAGAATACCTGCTAGCCACGAGACTCCTCGCCATCTCATAATGTTGACTTTTGGTGATCCCGAAGCTAAGACATTGTGTGTCTTATCGAAAGTAAACCTCTCGCCCTTTGCAGCTCTCCAGCAACCAGTAAGAGAATTCTAGAATCGCATACTGCTTCCTCTCCTAACCGACTGACTCAAAGTCCCATTGTTCCTACTAACACTCCTCGTCAAACTCCGCAGATCCGTCTCAGGCACCGGCATCGCACTTGAAGTCCACACCGCATCATGCGTGCGTTTCAACGCGTGCAGCTGTCTCGTATCAGTGTAGTTGACGACCTTCCTAGGCGACGTCTCCGGTACCATGTCATCACTATAAGGTACTTCGATCGGGGCGTAGAATCGAGAACCAGATTTCTTCCGAATCACGACCGGCGCCTCAAGAGAAGTGTCGAGTTGGTCTTTCGCAGAGTCAAAGTAGCGGCTTTGTTCGACTTCGATGGTGCTGTTGCGTCGGGTGTTTGCAGCGGTGCTTTCGGGTCTGGTGTTTTCGCTTGAAACATGGGACGTGCTGGTGCTGTTCTTTAGGATGGATCTGGCCCGAGTGATTTGGGCAGGAGGTCTCTGCTGTGTGCTTTGACGACGCGCCACTCGATTGATATCTGAGTAGTTGTAAGTGTCGAGGTGGGGCGCTTCGATCATCCTCACTGATCCGGTAGCGATCTCATTGAGCTCATGTTGATTGTCTAGAAGCATGTCGTCGAACGGGTTATTATCGTCAATTGGTTCGTTGACTTCATTTAAGCGTAGTCTTCCTTTCGGGGTGCTTCGACGATGGAATCCCGGGGGGTAGTCACCCGGTAGGTGTCGATCTGATTTCGGTGTCGCTCGGAAGAGATGAGATCCATTTCTCGAGGAACCTCTGCGCTCTGGGCTGGCGTTTGGAGACGACTCCATCATCTCATGATCGGTTTCGATGGGTGCTGGAACATCTCCTTCGGGTGCAAATTCTTCTTCGTCGACATCTGCGTCTGCTTCATCGTCGTCGTCGCCTTCGTCGTCGCCTTCGTCTCCATCATCACTACGATACTCAAGCGAGACACTTCGCTCCCTTCTCGGTGCGGAGACTGATGCAAGCTGAGCCGAGACATTGCACCCAACAACGCTAGTACTGAACTCGACTCTTCTGCTTGACAATCGATCAACGCCATGAGATGGAGTTGCCATCTTTGCTGGCTCTTGAGCAGTGTAGTCACAAAGAACCTTTTGGTTGTATTCGAGATCCAATTGGCTCGAACTTGTGAAGATCACATCAGGAAGGGGTCCAGGAGCCAAACTCAGCGACTGTAGATCTGGCAACGGGGATTCCTGGTATTTGCGTTTTCTTGTCGAATATCGAGACCGAGTAACTGGAGTGAGCTCCGACTGATCGAATCCGTCGCCTACGATTTGCCGAAGCTGACTGCCCGTAGGTGTGATTTGAGCAGCATGGTGTTTTCTTCGCATAGCTTTGAGAGACTTGTACCTCGATGATGGCGTGCGAAGTCGTTTCCTGATTGCGCTCAGTGGAACGTTGGTTCTCGTCGTTTCTGAGTCGTCGGATGTTATCAGGTCCAAGATTTGTTGGACTAAGGATGAGATGGGATCTGCTTCCAGGGCAATCCTGTCTCTCTTTGAACGCTTGCTAAAGGATTCTTGATGGCTGAGATCCGGAACTAGTACCAGCTCGTTGAGTGGAAGACGACCTCTGTATATGCCCACTGACTTGCGCTTGCTCTTCTTCTGGGTTGGCAACGCTGTGCGCCGCTCTCTATTACTCCTGGCACCCTTCGGTAATTGGGAGGCATTCTCTTCCTCTTCAGGGCTCGAATGGCTGTCAGATACATCGCCAGTTTCAAACCTGTGTGGTCGCGTCTTGACCTTGTTGGTGGTGATTACCGAAACGCGCTTCGTTCGAAGTGAACTTGCCGTTGAGTTGTGCTCTCGTGCAACTGTTTCGGCATCTGACAATGGCGAATCGTCAGCATCAGACGAGTGTTGGTCTGTGGCGCGAATGATAGCATTTGAAACCGCGGATCTGTTCTGATCGTTGACCGTGTCGACCGCATTGCTGTGCAAGAACTGAATTCCGTTCAGAGGCAGAAGGCTGTTTTTGTGTTTGCCATAAGTGAGTTTCGGTGCACTTGTTGCGATTCTTGCCTGAGCGCTCGCCCTGGTTTCTTGGTCCATATTGGGTTTGGAACCAAATCCGTAGAGCCCTTCGCTGTGGGAGTGCGCACGTAGAGCCATGGCGCTTGTTGGTGTTGTTGTCTTACTTCGGGTTGAGAGGCGACCACGTGAAGTGCCCAAGCTGAGTGATTATCAAGAGGTGAGGTTCGAATTGGCTCATGCCAGACGAAGAAGGCACGCCTCAGCGGAAGGTGCATGTCGCGCAGGAGCGACCGATTCCGGTGTATTCGAATGAAAGGGTATCAGCGGCGAGAGTCAACACAAATGATCTAGTGATTTGTACTGAATTAGAATTGGCGGATTTCGCACAATTGGTATCTCAAGGTAAAGTCAGCACTGAATGCCCGCACATACCACCATCTCAACGTAACTACATCAACAATACTCCCCGATCTGGAAGCCACATGTGATCCATCTTCTTCACATCCGCCTAATCTCAGCCTCATTTTTGTACTTGTCCAGGCCGCCGTTCAGGTGGTCCCACCACTCGAAGAGCATGCTCTCGCAAATTAGCTTGAACCAAGGCGTGAACTTGAGCGACTCGTCCTTGAACATCTCCTTCAGCTCATCCGCCGCGACGTACTTCGAGTCGCGCACCTCGTTGGGGTTGATTTTCAGGTCGACGTCAGCCTTGATGAACAAAATGTAGTCAATCTCGTGCTCGCCCCATTTGCCGTCACTAGGCGCCTTGTAGTGTATTCTTGTGAGGAAGTCGAATTTCTCAATCGGCACTTGCTCAGCCTTGATACCAAGCTCCTGGTCAAGCTTGCGCTGCGCCGCGCGCTTCACACCCTCAATGGCCAGCGGCAAAGTGGCGCCAGTCTCGGTAGGGATGCCCAGAGGGTGGGAGCAGCAGGTGTTGGTCCAGAGGTCGGGGAATGTGATCTTCTCGGAGGCTCTCTGTTGGAGGAGCAAGCGGTCTTGGGAGTCGAAGAGGAAGACGGAGAATGCGCGGTGAAGGAGGCCTTTGTTGATGTTCTCCATGAGGTGGCACACCTTCTTGCTGGCACTGCCGATAGGCGCATCATTCTCGTCCAGGACGATGCAGACCTCTTCCATCAACCGGATTTGCTCCTCATCGTATCCTTCAAGGTCGCTGTCCGGGGCCGCAGCGGCTTGTGTTTGCGCAGCGAGTTGGGTGTTGATTTCGGGGAAGAGGCGAAGGATGTTGCTCGTGTAATCAGACTGGGTCTGCGTTACGGTGGTAGTGGCGCTCATGTTGACTGGTGATCGTATAGATTTCTGTTGCTGTGTCTCAGACTGAACTCTCCACAATTCCAAGGGGAAAATGGGCAAGATGGGATAAATGTTGCCCCTCGGTTTTAGGATTTACTTAGTGGTTCGACGATCAAGGGTCCGAGATTAGGGTGCTGCAGCCACTCTAAAGCCCACGCGTGTGGTGACAAAGGGACGCGCTCGCGTTTTGTTTTCCACAACCAAACAGCCCCGCAAGAGTTGAATCGCAAGACCACATACTCGCAACAGCTGAAGCACACTCACAAACCAAACGCCGTCATGTCTTCAATGATCGATGGCTATGCGCCAACGCCCGCAGGACCTCGCAGCGATGCACCCTCGCAAGCACCTTCATATGCCCCCTCTTCGCGATCAAGACGGCAGGGCCGCGATTCGTCTCGTCCGCGAGCAGCCAACTCAATTATGGGAACTCCAGCAGCATTCAGCGATGCGCCATTCGCAGACGACGAGATCATAGGAAGAGGGCCGCGACGACAGGTGCCTGGTGCGGACATTCCCAGAGTTGTTGACACGACCGGAGAGAGCTTGTCAGACCGCTTCCAGGAGTTCTTAGAGCAGTATGCATGATCTGAGCAGGTATATGGACCTTTTCCTGACAATCACAGGTTCACCGAGGACCCTACACCATCTGCTGGACCCACATCGAGTGCTGTAACGACGAACAGATACTACATTGCACAGATACACGGCCTGGCGCAATTCCAGCTTTCAACACTGTACATTGACTTCACCCACATAATGAACTTTGGAGAGGGCATCCTAGCAGGTGCTATCCAAGGCGATTTCTACAGATACCAGCCTTACATGCTGAGAGCTTTGCACAATCTCATTGCAAAGTATGAGCCACAGTACTTCAGAGAGCACAGACAGCCCGGATCCACCACCGCACGGACGGATACATCTTTGGCAAACAACAGCATGAGCGAGGAAGATGACCTACACAAGAAGACGCCGAACCAGCAGACAGACAAGATCTTTGCGCTTGCGTTCTACAACCTACCACTTGTGTCGAGAGTACGACAGCTTCGTACAGAGCAGATTGGTAAACTGGTGTCGATGTCTGGTACCGTCACCAGGACGTCTGAAGTCCGACCCGAGCTGCATCTTGCGACCTTCATTTGTGAGATGTGCAACAACGTTGTACCGGATGTTGAGCAGATCTTCAAGTACACCGAGCCTACGCAATGTCCGAACGCAACATGCATGAACCGCCTCGGTTGGAGATTGGATATCCGACAAAGCACCTTTATCGACTGGCAAAAGGTCCGTATCCAGGAGAACAGCTCTGAGATTCCGACCGGAAGCATGCCCAGGACTATGGACGTCATTCTTCGTGGCGAGATGGTCGACAGGGCTAAGGCTGGAGAGAAGTGTGTTTTCACAGGAACACTGATCGTGGTACCGGATGTCAGCCAGTTCAGAGTACCGGGTAGCCGAGTACAGGCTGTGCGTGATACACAAGGTGGTAACAACGAAGCCGGTGGCAATGGAGTTGGTGGTCTCAAAGCCCTTGGTGTTCGCGATCTGACTTATCGCATGGCTTTCCTCGCCAACATGGTCACACCCGACATGTCGACACAAGGCCAGAAGCCAAATCAAAATCTGAAGGGCCAAGCGGGAAACATCTTGACTTCACTCAACCAAATGGTGGACGTTGGTGATGGCACTGGCGACGAGGCTCAACAGGCATACCTGGACACTCTGACGCCTGCTGAGATTGAGGACTTGAGGAAGATGGTGCAAATGCCCAACATCTTCATGCGCCTTGTCGATTCGATTGCTCCCATGATCTACGGCCACACAGTTGTCAAGAAAGGCTTGCTTCTCCAGCTTATGGGTGGTGTGAGCAAAGTCACCCCAGAGGGCATGGCCTTGCGTGGTGATCTGAACATCTGCATTGTGGGTGACCCCAGTACCAGCAAGTCTCAGTTCCTGAAATACATCTGCGCTTTCCTGCCCAGAGCTGTATACACATCTGGAAAAGCATCGTCTGCGGCAGGTCTTACAGCTGCGGTGGTCAAGGATGAGGAGACGGGCGAGTTTACTATCGAGGCTGGTGCGCTCATGCTTGCGGATAACGGCATCTGCGCAATCGACGAATTCGACAAGATGGACATTGCCGATCAAGTTGCCATCCACGAAGCCATGGAACAGCAGACGATTTCCATTGCAAAGGCTGGTATCCAGGCCACACTCAATGCTCGTACCAGTATTCTTGCCGCAGCCAACCCTGTCGGCGGACGCTACAACCGCAAGACTACCCTCAGAGCCAACATCAACATGAGCGCGCCCATCATGTCGCGTTTCGATCTGTTCTTCGTCGTACTTGATGAATGCAACGAACAAGTCGACGACCACCTTGCCCGTCACATTGTTGCCATCCACCAGCTGAAGGACGATGCGGTTGAGCCCGAATTCAGCACCGAGCAGCTGCAGCGTTACATTCGCTTCGCACGTCTCTTCCAGCCCGTCTTTACCGACGAAGCCAAGGTCACGCTTGTGGAGAGATACAAGGAGCTGCGTTCCGACGATGCACAGGGCGGTGTCGGCAGGAACTCTTACCGCATCACCGTCAGACAATTGGAATCGCTTGTCCGTCTCAGCGAGGCCATTGCCAAAGCCACTTGCGTCGACCAGATCACACCCGAATTCGTCGACGAAGCCTACAGACTTCTGAAGCAAAGTATCATCAGCGTCGAGAAAGACGACGTTGAATTCGAAGACGAAGAAGCTGCAGACGCGGTCGACGGCGCGGCTGAAGATGAGGAGGACGAGGATGAACCCATGGCTGAAGAGGAAGAAGCCGGCCCATCTGGCTCTGTGCGAGCATCCGCTACGCCTGCTCCCGCGCCGAGGCAGAGGACACAGATCAAGTATGACGACTACATCAAAATTCACAACATGCTACTGCATAGGGTCAACGAGGATCAGAGCGCGGCTGAGGATGGCGTTGATGAGGAAGATCTCTTGGTGTGGTTCTTGGAGCAGAAGGAAGCCGAACTGCAGAGCCAGGAAGACATGGAGGCCCAGAAGAGCTTGGCCAGGAAGGTGTTGAAGAAGATGGTGAAGGTATGTTCCATCCCCCTGCCTACTATAATCGTTTCGCAGTGCAATATGCTAACATCTCACGTCCAGACCAATGTCCTTCTCCAGATCAGAGGTGAAGGTCTAGCCGATGAGGCTGGCCAAGGCCTGCAAGAAAACAAGACCATGTATGTGGTTCACCCGAACTGTGTGGTTGACGATATTGGAGCATAAGTAAGACGAAGTTTTCGCGATGATCATGATTGGATTATTGGGTTTGAGATATCCTTGGGCGTTCTGGTGGCATGACCTACAACTGTGATTCTTGTCGCACTGATGATGGCTAGAGTAACACATACATATCGTATTGTCACGATAATCTTGAAAGTGTAGCTCTATTTCGCTGTGAGTGAACTTGAGACGATTGTACAAACATGTCTTGTTCTACCACTTACGACAAGGCCACGAAAGTCGCAACGGTCTTACATTCGGGGACGAGTGAATCGATGGGACAGTCATGCGCTTCACTGGCCGTCGGCCATCTTGGGCAGGTACTTAAACAGTAGGCTCACGATTATCACCACACTTACAGATTCCCAGATCAACACCTTCAACAACGCCAGCTCAGCCGCAGAATACTACCAAGTAGCGAGAGGAGACAATTTCAGCTTCGCAACCACGCTTCTGTTGTTCAGCGCCACAAGCCAAAATGCATCTCGTACATTTCGACTGTTGCGTCTGTCTCGAGACGAAAGATCAGGATGTCCAACAAGTGCAAACCATCGCTGACAAATGGATCCGTTTCGAATGTGTACCTGCAGCCATAATCGAACCGTTCGAAGCCGTGCTTAAACACGAACACAACTTTTCACCGAGGTGGGATCGCAACACCCCACTCATGCTTAGCAATAACTTAGACGTCTTCGCAGACGATTTCGCGGATGCGTGGTACGAGCGGATGAAGTTGCACGACACGCCAGTGCAGCGTCGCGTCTTCTGCCAGACCAAGCCGCTCGGGGGCACCCAAGATGAATCAGTAGCTATCGACTTCTGCAACAACTTTCTCGGCGAGCTTGGGTCCGATCGTGTGGTTGAGTGCGAGAAGTGTGGCTTCTGGACTTGTTTCAAGTGTCGCCTCCAACCCTACGCACCACCTGAAGACGAGCATTTTTGCACACCACCCAAGCCCGATGATTCTGCTGCATCTTTCAACCCAGAGACCAGAGGCAAAGAGTGGCAACAATGCCCCAAAATCGATTGCTTGGTCAAGCATTCGCTAGGAAGCGGCTGCAACGCCATGAGGTGCCGCTTCTGCGACACGGAGTTTTGCATGATTTGCGGCGAGAGTGCTGCGCATGACAGTGGCCACTGGATTAAACAGCAGGGCTGCCCTCGCTGGAACGGGCATGATGCCGCCAACGCAATGTCCGACGATTCGCTTTACGGAGAGCTGGACATTGTGGTTGAAATGGCGATGCTGCCTCCGACAGACCCTCACATCCCCGCCATCGCGGCCGTGGGAAATCTTCAGGGGTTGCTCTCTGACCGAAACGACATGGCGGAGATATCAGAGAACTTTGATGTTGAGATTCCGAGACTCCAGTGGGCCGCTGGCGGGAATACCACACTGCTGACACTCATGAATGACATGAGCGCGTTGCTACACGACCTGACCAGCAATCTGGAATGGGCCGCGCGCGAGTGCACTCTACGCGGTACAACAGTCAGGGCCCCACTCTCAGATTCAGATCCAGTGTATGAAGCTGTGGAGTCTGTCAACTTCATCATTCGGCACGAAAGGCTTTGCTCTACTTTCCTCAAGACGCTTCGTGAGAGTCTTGGACTTATGGCGTTATCCGCTTCGTTGGTGCTACTCCGCCATCAGACCAATATCAAATGGATGTTTGCTCGATACTTGAGAGATTACCAACCTGTGGTGGCGGAACCCGTTCGTTTGTTTGTCAATAAGCGAGAGGCTGGCCGTACTTTTGGGGCACGAGATGAAGACCACATCGATCCACGAGCGTGAAGTGGAGGTTTGGGTTTCATATTGACAGCATTTTGTTTTGGTGTTCACAGGTGAGGGTCAGAGATGTAATATTTAAGCCACGGGATCCAGTGACGACCCCAGGTATATCAAGCTTGAATTTGGGTATTCTATAACTGTAATGGTTAAATGGTGAAGCGGACCCACGTTCGCTAGCTCCCTTTACAATCCGGCAGAACGTGCCTGGTTCGATTCTCATGTCGGTCGCCCACTCGCTTAGGCAACTAGCGATCGCTGCGCGCGGCTCTAAGCTGCTGGCATATTCTTCAGCCGAGCAATCGGGCAGAGAGTGTCAGGTCATGAGAAGGCGGTGCCAGACTACATGTCTTGTCGGCGGGATCTATGTGTACGATGATGGACTTTGCAACATCCTTTTGTCTTTTTGCTGGAGGTCCTTCGATGTATATACATAATTGTCTATCACATCGACCTGGGTGCATAAGTATCACAAACACTTTTTTTGCATGCAACTCAGGAAAGTGATCGTTCAGATAGGTAGGCGTACCATCGTCCTTCTAATCCATACAAGCATACGTTCTACATGGCTTTCGTACCCCCGTTCCTCAACATAATTCAGAGACCCCTGTCTCCATTCTCTTTTTACAATGAGTCGCAAGAGACATCTCTCGAAAGCACCAATCTCCTCGATAAAGGCATCCCTGCCCTTGAAATTTCCAAAACAACCACCGTCCCTCGCGCCTTCACCGCTGCGACTGACGGAGGATTGATTTATTGAGGAACACCTTATACCTGCTCGGCACCCCAGCCGGCGTCCGCGTCCCTGCACAGTATCAGCATCTTCCACCCTCGATCGCAAGACCCGAGACCTCCTCGTAGTAACATACCTCATGTTCGCGGGCGGCTCGATGGAAGGAACGAATTCCAGAGCAATGTAGATCAGACCGGTAAGCGCAACGAGAGTACCGGGAATGTAGTTGTACCAGTTCGTGCCCAGGAGCACGCAGCCGATGAAGAAGTAGACTGTATCGCGACCCGTTAGCGCCTCTTCCTTTGTGTAACCCTAGCCCATTGGCATTATCCTTATCCGCCTCTTATCTCGCTCGTATTTCTTTGGGAACGAATGGGTTGGACGTACAGACACCACGGCCGACGAAGCTGAACATGAAGGAGGCATATCTGGCGACCTGGGGCGGGATCTGGAACTCTGCGAAAGGTTGTGAGTTGAAGTCGCACGGTGTAGCGTTTCGCGAGTATGTCGTAACGAACCAAGCAGGGCGGTAGCTGGAGCGATAAAGTTAGCATTCTTTCGGTCCCAACCATGTGCATGCGACTCTTACCAAGACCAAAGAGGATTGCGTAAACGCCGACAACAATGTGCTGGCTGCGCGATCACCATCGCCGTTAGCATGCCGCTTTCGCGTATTCAAGAGTACAGCTGTTGCTGTATCCGTCTCCTCTTACATTGTGATAGGGAAAAACTGGGAGATACCGCCCAGCACCATGAAGACACCAGATGCCAGGTTGACAATGCGGCTGAGAGACAAGGGTTAGTTCATGCGATCGCATTGGGCGAGTGCTGCTGGCGCAACGAGTCGCGAGGCACGCGCTGTACTGACAATACGTCGGAGAAGTCCATGATGGGCAAAGGTTTTTGAACTTGATTAGAGGGTCGGTGAGAGTATGCGACAAAGGTCTCGAGTATTCAGAAGAGGAGGGAAAGAGAGGGAGTATGGTATTGCTGTTGCAAGGTATAGAGCTGCCTGCTCCTTTGAGCTAACAGGTTGGAAAGCGACCTTGGCGCGTCGTCACAAGGGTTCAGTTCGGTTCGGTCCTTTCTGTGCTGCACGATCCCGTCTTTGCAACAACAAACATCCGAGTACAGTGCCTATACTACGACAACGTGTAAGTCACTACGCCCGTGCCTACGGCTACCTGCCGTTTCGCACAGACAACGACTATTCCCCCCCGGATCACTTGCCCAGGGCACCGGCTCCGAGAGCTCTTGAGCGGAAACACCACCTGAGAGCCACGAGCGATCGGATAACAGCACCCCCCGTAGTGCCGCGTGCTCGCGCTGAGGGATCGTGTAGGACTCTTTCAGACGTGATACCACTGCGAGTGATTGTACAAACCATCCTACGTCTTCAGCAAACAAGGCCTCGACACTGGCATTGTGTTGGTGAGAGACATCTTCGAGTATCGAAAGTGAATCACAATGGGAATCAATAAATGCTTATTCGTTCTATAAGTCTACTTGTAGTACTCGTGCACGTGGTGCTTGCTCTTCCACCTCATGAAGTAGCACGCGAAGGGGAACAAAATGGAGTTAACTGCGCCCCACGCGATGAGAACGCCAAAGTCTATCCCCAGCCGTGAATGCAGGTCGAACAAGATCTGCCGGCTGCCCTCTACTACGTAGTGCAAAGGCCATGCGTATCCGAAATGGTAGAATCCAGGCTCTGTCAGAGAAGTTAGAGAAAGCTTCAGGCGAAATTAGGAAGACGACACGTACCAATTTCGATGTCGTAGAAGGCGGTGGACACGTTGGTGATGACCCAGAAGATCAACCATAGGCCAGTCCTATCTCGCAATTAGCTGCGTGTTTCTGGGACTCGTAAAGACTTGAACATACCATGGCTGTCCGACTATCATGGCCACGTTCTCACAAGCAAGACCCAGTGCGATCATTCCAAAGAAGTTGAGCATCCAGTAAACAGGGAAAGTGCCGTGACCCCAAGCAGCAGGGTTCTTGTAGCCGTCCACAGTCGGGGTTACCTGTGTGGGGTCGCCGGTGTTGGGTACGCCTCCGAAGAAGTTCATCTGGAAAGCCAGTGAGATGAAAGAGTATGCGAGAGACAACATGAAGTAAGCCGAGATTGTCGCGCACCATCTCCACAAGACAAGCTGCCAGAACTTGAGTGGCGGGTGGCCTTCAGGCTTGAGGTACTGTAGACAATGTTAGAGACTCTCGTATGGCGGCTGTGGATTGTTAGGCACGTACCTTGAAGTGGATGGGTAGATAAAACGAGAACGAGAAGAATGAGACGATGATCAAATAGATTAACCCAATGCTCACAGCAGGGATAGAAACATAGGGATAGAATGGCCGGAGGTTGAACATGCTGAAACCGATGGCTGGGCTCAATGCTGACGGTGCCTGGGCCATATTCTCGAGAAGGGTTTGATTCGACGTCGCTTGCTGCATGATCTGTCTTGCCCAAGTCTCGCCAACCATAGAGGTCGCTTGGGTCAGGAACTGAGAGATGTGTGGAAACAAGAAGCTTTCCCAGTTGGTCTGGTCTCGCGCCTGCAGATAGACAAGCTGACAGGCTCCCATCGGGTCGTAGCTGCTGTTTCCATTCTGCACGGCGGAATATAGCAGGGCGGTTGCATTTGGATTGACGATGATCGCAGCCCATGCATCCCAGTCGTAGATGGCTCTACGGACCTCCAAAGGGTCGTAGTTGAACTGCGACGGCTGCAGTGGGGTGTAGCCTATGTTTGGTGTTGAGCTCGCCACCATCTGCTGAGCAAGCTGTACAATCTGGGGTCCAACGATTGGCTCGATATCAGAAGTGTTGTATGGTGCCGTCTGACCGTCAAAATCCACGACATAGACTTTGAGAGAGGAGAGGTTCTTCTCAACTCGCGAAAAGACTCCCCAGTAGATTGACAGACAGGCGATGATAAAGGCCATTAAGAATCCAGTCGTTACCGTCCATTTCAGGAAGGCCTCATTTCGGGTCGCTTTGAGTCTCCAGTCCCAAAAACCTACACTATCGGATTGTCAGTACGTCTGCATTAGAGGTGAAGGGGTATACCAACGTTGCTGGACCATTGTTTTGCTTCTCTTGGTCGCTTTCATTTTGAGAGTCTCCATTCTCTGCGGGTGAGTCGCGCTCATTGTCATCGCTCATCTTTCACTGTTGACCTCCTTGTAGCCGGTATTGTCAACTCCGAGATATTTGAGAGAGTCGACAGTTGTCGCAGAGGAAAGGGAGACGAATATACAAGACTACAAGTACTGTAGAGACGCAAGCGCATTTGACATTACGTAGTACAGAGTCGAGACTCTAGAAGAGCGCCTAGGCCGTAAAGGTTACTTCTCACCATCTACGGTTTGCCCATCTGTTGTCAAAATGGGAGCCAAAACAATGAGAGTGATGAAAGATGACGTCTTTGATTCCTGCAAGCCGTTGCGAAGATTGGCATTGCGTGCCGGGCAAGCCGGTGAGATATACAGTACAAGGGTAGGTCAGCACTCGCATTCACATCTGAGAGGGAAGCAGGATGTGAAGATAACACTGCCTTGACGAGTTCAGTGCAGCTGGATCTAGCTCATCTGTTCTGCGGTGGATAGGTAGTCACCGTGGTCTCGTCCCGTAGTTGCAGTATTGCCTCTCATCAGGGTGTCGCATTATCGTGGTGAATTGGACTTCCGCGGATACCCTCTGCATCGGCGATACCGGCTGGTGAGTTTGCTTTCTTTTGCAGACGAGGACGCGTTGTGCACATGTATTTGTTGAAGTTGGGATGTACCTATGATAGCAAACACAAAAAGAAGGCGCGGCTGAAGGTGCGAGCGGGACCGAGACCAACTTGAAGCTCTGTCCAACCAGGAGCCTTGTGGATTCACGACATCACCTTCAATATTTTGAACCACATCACTTCGTTGGACTACCTATACGGCTTCAACGACCGTCTTTCAAAGGCAAGAGACAGGCGATGCAACAAACACGAACATGAACTCCCGCGTGGCCTCGGCCTCGGATCTCGCATTTCTTAACCAGCCGTACCATCCTGTGTATAGGCCATTTGCCTCGAAACCAGTGCTAGTCCATCAGTACGCCGATAATGCCCTACAAACTAGGCGTAATCCCTCATGCTAACAATGCTTCCCAAGACGCAACACATATGATAACCATGTCTTCGCCGAGCGCCCTTTACTAGGGCCTCTGCTGTTCGATAACAACGACTCCGATGCGCGTGACCACTGTGCCGCCGAACGAAGTATGTAGCAGTAGTCTCGCCAAAACAAAGAGACAATGGTGACATTAGTACCTAACACCGACGTCCAGCTTTCCTCTCCTGGTTGCGTCTCGCCACCTACATGGCCATCGTCGCTGTCGCCATCCTCATCTCCTTCCATCTCAAGCAAGAGGCCTCGGCTCTAGAGAAGCGAATCGCGCTACCCTTCGGTCTTGTCTTTTGGATTCTTTCCATTGCTTGCCTCGCAGCGGGGCTCAACAATTACATAAAGACGGTGAGCAGGTATTCGAGACGGCAAGCTTTGGTGCAGAGCGGAACGGGTACTCAATTGGTAAGTCAAGTGCGCTCTAGTAGTTTTCCTCGAGAGCTCTTTGTTGATGATACATGATGCTGACAATACAGGTATTCACCGTAGTGGCGACGGCTATCGTTGCTGCGTGTGTGCTGTTTCTCTCGACAAATGCTGGGGTCAAGAAATCACAGTGAGAGGGATGCCTTTCTAGAAGAACACAATAATACGCTTGTCGGTTTTACCGAAATACAAGTTTTGACCAACAATTCTACGTTTACATCTACTTTCTCCGCTGAGGTCTGGCGTTCTTCTCCTTCTTCTTCTGCTCCTCTCTCCTGGTCTTCCGCACATCGTCCACACTCCTGATCTCAGACTTGCCTTTGCCCTCAGCAAATCTGCCGCGTCTTGCCTCCTTGGCAGCGTCGACCCTCTTCTTACGCACGTCGTAGTCGTCTCTGTACTTGTCGGCGTCTTTGGGTGCCTTATCTTGCTTGTGCTTGAATCTCTTGCCGTCGTTGCCATCGGCGAATCGGTGGCTGTTGCCCTTCTCCATCTCACCAACACGCGGTAGGTGGCTGACCTTGTTCGCCTTCTTCCACGCGTCGAAACGTCCAGAGCGGAACGAGGCAGCGATCTTCTGCCCACTCTCGCCCGTAATGTAGCGGGACCCCTTGCTACCGTCCACGTCGTTGGCTCGAGAGACGTACTTCTTGTTCTTTTTGTCCCAGCGCATGCTGTTGACCTTGTTCGCCGTAGCAAATGCCTTGTCGTCGTCGTTTGCAAGGTCCATCGTCGCGCCCTTGGCATCGGTGACGAAGTTGTTGTTCACGTTCACGCCGCCGGAGTTTACACCATAACCGCGGTCTTCCGCCACGTTGATAGTCTTGGGGTTGTAGGACATGAAGTGCTCCGAGTCTTGCCATTTGTTGGCTTTCTTGCCTCCTGGTAAGCTCTCGGGTTGTGTAAATGTGAGCTCGAGCTCGCCATCTGAAGCCTCTTCCATGTCGGCGAGGCCAGGCTGTGTAAGAACAAGATCGTCATCATCTTCATCTTCAGAATCCTGCTCGCCTCGATCGAACTTCGCAGGTGCAGCATCTGCTTCCTCCGCCGCAGCCTCCTTCGCCTTCACGGCTTTTGCGGCGTCCCTCGCCGCTTGCTGGTTGCGCCTCTTTTGCATGATCTCGGACATCTCTGTCGCAGCAGCACCACGTTTTCCAACCTCGAACACAGTCTCCTGAGGCTTGAAATTGCTCACACGAGCAAGCATTGCTAACCGTGCTTGCTCGTCGTCTGCTTGTTCATCCTCCTCAAATAACAGGTTGCTGCCCTTGGAAGCCTCGGATGCGGAAAGAGCTAGGTTCTTGGCTCTCTTCACACTCTCCGCGGACGCGGAGTTCCTCGTGCGCAAATACTGCTTCTCACCCTTGCCAGCAACTTCTCTCATTAGTGAAAGATCGCTATCGTTGTCAATGGTCTTTGATGCTTCTTCCATGTAGCGCTCAAGCTTGTCGCGGACTAGAGTGCCGACCACGATGGCGTCCTTGAACATGTTCTCTTCCGGTTGTGCGCGGCCAAGCAAGAGCTTACGACCGAGGAAGAGTTGTAGATCGACAAGGTATGGCATGTCATGCTGACTGATCAAGCTGTAACTCCATCCAGACTCGCCTGCACGAGCAGTCCTTCCGACTCTGTGGATGAAGACCTTCGGTTGGGGAGGGAAATCGTAGTTGATGACGTTGGCCAGAACAGGGATATCGAGACCACGCGCGGCAACGTCTGTGACGACCAGAATATTGGACAGGCCTGTCCGGAATTCTTCAGTCTGCATCTTACGAGCCGTTTGGTCGAGTGCACCGTAGACGTATGAAGTCGCATAGCCAATGGCTTTGAGGTAGGCGGCCAGGTATTCGACGTGGTGCTTTGTCGACACGAAGATGACTGTCGAATGTGCGGTTGGCATTTGTTTGGGGCCCGGGCCATCACGTTTCCTCTTCTTGTTGTCGACGCCTTTCTTTGCATTGATCGTAGCTTGAGTTTCGCCGGTAGGCATTTTGATCACTTCTTGCAGAATGTACAGAAGCGAGGCTTCCTTCTCGGCACGCTTGACGGTGAAGAATGCACTCTGCAGGCCAGGCGCAATCTTACTTTCGGCGTCCAATCTGACAAGCTTAGGATCTTGAAGACCGGCACGCGCGAATTCCACAAGCGATTTCGGTAGTGTTGCAGAGAAGAGTAGAGTTTGGCGTGTAGTCGGCAATGAGTGCATGATCTCGGTCAGCTGTGCGGCGAAACCCATTTCGAACAATCGATCGGCCTCATCGAAGACCACATATTTGACACTGGACAGCTCGAGTCCCATCTCGACCTTCAAGTGCTCGAATCGACCAGGCGTGGCGATGATAATATCCGGGTTGGAAGCCATGCTGCTGAACTGGTCCTCCAAGCTGTCACCACCAACCAGTAGAGTAGACCTGAGATCTGTACCGCGACCCATCTCCTTGACGACCTTCAGGGTCTGGAGGGCCAACTCTCTGGAAGGTGACAAGATAATGCCGCGGGCGCCAACCTTGGCAGAATGCGACTTCAACTTCTCAATCATGGGAATGACAAAAGCTGCAGTCTTTCCGGATCCGGTCCTAGCCATGCCAACTACATCCTGTCCGTCCATGATCAAAGGTACTGTTTTGCGCTGAATCGGCGTGGGAACATTGAAACCCTTCCTAGTAATCGCCTTGAGCAGGACCGCATTCAACCCCATGCTCTGGAATGCGCCGGCCTTCTTGGCCACCTTGCTCTCGTTTTTGCGGTTGGCCTTGACTTGTGTCGCGGCGATAAAAGCTTCATCCTCGTCGTCATCGTCCTCGAAAGCATCCACCACGTTGTCCGTCTTTCTCTTCTTGGTCTTCGGTCCGTTGTCCTTTGCGGCGGGCTTAGCCTGGCCCTCTGCGTCGCTGTCGAAAACATCGTCCTGGAAGAGACTTTTGGAGATGTCGACCTCGGTTTCCGACATCGCCGGCGACGATGCTCTCCTCATATTCGGCATTGTGCAATATGTGTGGGGGAATGTATCCAGACTACACTGGCAGCCTTCATTCGCAGATGTAACTTTTCTGGACGGCAAAGTTGCCCTGTGAAAGTTAGGCTCTGTCGGATGCCGAGCCGAATTAGCGCGGATTGGCGTCTAAAGACCAGATGTCGCGCGCGCGTGTCAACGCGACTTAAGTTATACAAGCCCCGCCATCGCTGCCTCCAACAATTACATAGGGAGCGTATTTGCGATTTCCAGTAACTCAAACAACACGCCTCTCGACACTTCTCAAGACCACCTCTTCCAGTCTCTCACCTAAACACGCAGCAAACATGGGTTCGCGCTCCACCAATCTCCCACATGTGTGCCTCATCTGACCGCTTTTAGACTACAACAACCAATACAACACTTCATATGGGCAGACCGGCGGCGCAAACGGCGGTGGGTTCATGCCAGGCAGCCAAGGTGACAGTCCCGGCGGCAAGAAATCATACGGCAAAGACACCCTCCGCCCCGTCACCGTCAAACAAATACTCGACGCCTACCACCCCAACCCCGACGCCGAACACTTCATGATTGATGATGCCGAGGCGACCCAAGTCACATTCGTCGGACAAGTACGCAACATCAGCAAGCAAACGACAAACATCACGTACAAGATTGATGATGGAACTGGAATCATTGAGGTGAAGATGTGGATCGACATGGATGCGATGGACGAGTCGGGCGAGGTCAAGTCAAATGTGGCCGAACAACAATACGTACGGGTGTACGGACGGTTGAAGCAATTCGGCAACAAGCGACACGTTGGCGCGAATGTCATTCGCCCGGTACAAGACTTCAACGAGGTCCAGTACCACTTGCTGGAGGCCACAGTGGTGCACCTGCACTTCACACGTGGTGCGCCAGAGTCACTGCAAAAGGGCGGTGCGAATGGAGCTTCAAACGGAGCTGCTGTACAGCAGGATAGCGGATACGGTGGCGGAACGCCGAGTCACATGTCTCCAGCGGCGAGGAAGGTGTTTGCCTGCGTGAAGAACACTCCCCAGACGAACGAAGGACTGCACATGCAAAACATCGCGGCCATGATCAACCTGGACGTCAATGAGGTGTTGAAGGCTGGCGACGAGCTTCAAGGCCTCGGTCTGATCTATACTACGGTTGACGATCACACCTGGGCTGTTCTTGAGGTCTGAGAAAGACGTAAAGTCCCCGCCAAGGGGGAAACATAATTGAATGGAAGGAAAGGTTTAAGGTCAGCAATCGTGGGAGCAGAACGCTGCATGTTCAAGCTTTATGCTTAGAACCTTATGAACTCTGGGCACGAGTCTGCAGAGCCGCATGGATATCGAAGCAAGGGATGCGGACCTGTCACAGCCTGACACGGACAACCTTGTGCTACCTTTGCGATAGCTTGGTGCTGTACATTATCACGAGACTTTGAAATGACAATTATGCGGACACCACTGCGTGAACGATGAAACCTCGTATGATGTATCGTTTCTATTAATTAGTTGCACTTAGAGGGTGATGCACGGTGGCGCGGCTTACATGAGATCGGCCATTGCCTTACGAGATTTGGTATTTGACTTGAAACAAATAGGGATGCAGCGTTTGACCCTGTGCCGAGTCGTATCTTGTGGCACCTTTCGTCCTCCCGTGGAGAGCAAGGAGAGTCAGCGCGCATAATACATCCTCGTACCAATTCTTTGTACCCGTAACAACCTTTTCCGAGCAACACGACGAGTTGTTGTCCTCTCGCCGTTGCCGGTCTACTGTATTCATTCTAGTTCAGCCCTCTCCGCAGCCCTGACAATTTGGCCGCGACGCCGACACGAGCCTACGACGCAATCAAGCCGTAGTCCGTAGCCCTTTACCTCACTCGAACACCTACTCGCTACTCCCACACCACATCGCCTTGCCCTCTTCAACCGCAACACACCACTATACGATATCCATCAGTCGTTCGCTAGCCGACCCTCCGCACTCACGCGACTTTCCGCTTAGGGAAAGCCACGTCTCACCACCGTCAATCGTGTGCCTATCCACGTAGCTGCGCACCTCCTGGCTTCGATTCCGATTGTGGGCGGCGTGTAGGAGCATAGCGACTCGCCCTTGGGCTCAGTTCCGGAACATATGCTCCCATCATATGCCTCCTCGGCGCACCGGGAGAAGATGAATCGCCATAGCTATGGCGCGGGCGCCAACGGCAACTATTCTTCAGGAAGAAACAATTTCAGCATAGCGACGGACAAGTATGACAAGTATGTTGCACACCATATGTCGGGAAACTGGTCTTGCGATCTACTCGCGATGTTGGCTAGGAGCCATGCTGACAATTGCCAGGTATCAGCCCCGATCAAGGAATGCTTTCCAACGCCGACGAGGCATGTTCATGCGCCTCGGTGGTGCCATTGCTGCGCTTCTATTCATTCTTATGATCTTTGTCCCTTCATTACGGCCGGCTGCGATCTTTCCAGCCCTCTCTCTGGGTTTCTTCGGATCGGATGAGGCCTTCCAACTCGAGACGGTCCGTTACTACGATCTCAGCCATGTAGGAGGAACAAGTCGCGGATGGGAACGCGAAGAACGCATCCTACTTTGTGCGCCTTTGCGCGACGCTGCGCCGCACTTGCCGATGTTCTTCTCGCATCTACGCAACCTTACATACCCGCACAACTTGATCGACCTGGCATTCCTCGTCGGTGACAGCAAGGACAACACGCTCCCACTCCTATCCGACCTTCTCGCCGAATTGCAAGCGAATCCGGATATCAAGTCCACTTTTGGCGAAATCAGCGTATTGGAGAAGGACTTTGGTCAGAAGGTCAACCAGGATGTGGAGAGCAGACACGGTTTCGCAGCACAGGCGAGCCGAAGAAAGAGCATGGCACAGGCACGTAACTGGCTTTTGAGCGCTGCTCTCAGGCCGACCCACAGCTGGGTCTACTGGAGAGATGTGGATGTTGAGACGGCGCCTTTCACCATTCTTGAGGATCTGATGAGGCACAACAAGGATGTTATCGTGCCCAGTACGTTTATGCATACTTGGAGTGAGCATTGGAAACGTGACTGACTTTTGAAACAGATGTCTGGCGACCGCTGCCCGACTGGCTGGGAGGCGAACAGCCTTACGACTTGAACAGTTGGCAGGAGTCTGAAACGGCACTGTCCCTGGCGGACACCCTCGATGAGGATGCTGTGATTGTCGAGGGCTACGCAGAGTACGCCACATGGCGCCCTCATCTTGCTTATCTTCGCGACCCGTACGGTGACCCTGACATGGAGATGGAGATTGACGGTGTCGGAGGCGTGAGTATCTTGGCGAAAGCCAAGGTCTTCAGAAGCGGCGTGCATTTCCCAGCGTTCAGCTTTGAGAAGCACGCTGAGACTGAGGGGTTCGGAAAGGTAAGAACATTTAGCTTGCGGAGTCTTGTGAATCTACCATGACTGACGGCAACGATAGATGGCCAAGCGTATGAAGTTCTCTGTCGTCGGCTTGCCACACTACACAATTTGGCATTTGTACGAGCCCTCTGTCGACGACATCCGCCACATGGAAGAAATGGAAAACGAGCGCAAACAGCGCGAGGCTGAGGAGAAGGCCAAGCAGGAACGCATGGAAAAGATCCAGAATGACTTCGACGACGGTGCATCACAGTGGGCGAAGGACAAGCAAGAAGTCCAGCAACTGCAGAAGAGCTCCGAGTCAAAGCAGGCCGAGCAGGAGGGTGGCGAGAAGAAGGACGAAAAGGCGTCCAGTGACGTGTAAGTTCACTCAGTTTCGTCAGATTTCTGATGGCATTTACATTTCATTATGGTGGACAATGTTGACACGCGGGTGTTGAAGGGGAAAGGAATTCGCTGACTCGTTCGCGCTATAGCAAGAAACCGGAGGACAGCAAGAAGAACAGCATGGAGAAGGCCAAGCAGGGCGAAAGCCAGTAAATCGTTTCGTCTTTCAGTTTGTCTGCTGTGGAGTTTTAGCACATTTTAGGAGTACAAAAAGGCGCATGTTGTACGTTTGGGATGGACGACGGGACATGCGATGTAGATTACAAGTGAATTGCATGGCGAGAGGCGCGCGTCATTCGTTTGATCGTCCAGACGGATGGCTGAAAGGGTTGTATACATGTAGACGTGCAAGCAACCGACACATATTCGATACATCCACTACTTCGATTCGTACATTGCTTTGACAGACGATTGCATTGTATCCGAACATACTTTTGATAGTCGCTTGTGCAAGAACGTATGCAACGGTCTCGGCAAGCTGACACGCGCGGGCGAGCAACGTCCGACAGACAAGCAGTGGACAACTGTCTTGCCGACAGAGCCTCTACTAACGATCGCTCAATTGTCTTGTTGTTGCCTACTAGAGGCATTGGAAGGGCACTTTACTGGTTGCCTATCTACTACTAACCAACCAATCCGCCGTTGCTCCAAGAAAGAGAGCCGTGCTCGTTGATCAACTGCCCTGCATCCTCCGTGCCCGTACATATATCGATATACATACAACGTCGACCTCTCCGAACATACCACTCCTCCTCCACTCCCACCGCCAACATGGCCGACATAGACCTCCCTATACCCAGCCGCTCGAGGCCTGTCACCGTCGCGATCGACCCAGTCGCGCTCGTGGTGACAGAATGCATCACCGTCACCTCCGCTATGCGCAAGCACGCTCGCTGGGCCCACAGCTCCATCTCCTCTATTCTGGGATCCTCAGCACCCTCGCCTCGCCTCACACCCTCCGATGCCCGCCGGCCAGATCGTGCCAGCTCTACCATCGAAGTCTCCGACGATACCGACGCGGCCCTCACCTCGCGATGGGGCCTCCGCGGCCGCAAAGGCCAGAGCATGCAGGACAATCCCCTGATGAGCGCATTCGCGAAGCTGCGCGTAGACTTGAAGAGTTGTAAGGACATCCACGAGTTTGACACGGCGAGTCTGCTGCAGCCGTTCCTGCAGGTCATCCGCTCCAGCAGCACCACAGCGCCAATCACCAGCCTGGCTCTCATTGCGATCACCAAGATGCTCGCTTACGGCGTTGTCACTCCGGCAAATCCACACTTTGGATATGGAATGCAGTTGCTAGCATCAACGGTGACGCACTGCCGTTTCGAGGGCGACAACTCACCTTCAGACGAGGTCGTGTTCCTGCGGATCCTCAAATTAATGGAGGACATGATCTGTGGGCCTTCAGGTGAGGTACTTGGAGATCAGAGCGTGTGTGAGATCGTGGAGTGTGCGCTGAGCATTTGTTGTCACCTGCGAATGAGCGAGGTGCTGAGAAGGAGCGCGGAAATCAGCATGGTAACCATGTGTCAGACGATCTTTGGGCGATTAAAGCTGTTGGAGAATGAATATGGGGAAGAGCCTGGAGCGTATGGCGACACTGTGCTGCAGGCAGACATGGACAAGGCAAAGATCGATTCTAATCCTAATGGGAAGACGGGTGTGGACAGTATGGCACAGTTACGGACTGGCAGTCTGGAGGTACCTCATACGGAAGGGAATGGGAGTGCCAGGACAAGCATGGATGTGAACGGCAGTCAGCTTGATCTGTCAAAACCTCCTGGGGAGGAGGATAAGGATGTCAAGCCATACGGATTGCCCTCAATCGCAGAGCTATTCCGCGTGTTGGCCGATCTGCTGGACCCCCATGACCGTGCCAGGACAGATACGCTGAGGGTCATGGCACTGCGGATTGTTAACGTCGCTCTCGAGGTAGCTGGACCAAGCATTGCAAACCATCCCAGTTTGGCAAGCCTGGCGAAGGACACGATGTGCCGGAACCTCTTCCAGCTGGTGCGATCTGACAACATTGCCATCCTACACGAATCGCTTCGCGTCGCTGGAACTTTGCTCGCGACTTGCAGAAGCGTTCTGCGCCTCCAGCAGGAGCTTTTCCTTTCTTATATCATCGCATGCCTTCATCCTCGGGTACCCATTCCTGAGGAGCCGAACATCGACCCGTCCCTATACAAAGGCGTTCCGCAGGCACCAGCGCTTATTAAGCCCATGCCTAATCCGGGAACGCAAAGTGGCCGCTCAACGCCTGTACCTGTGAAGGATCGCCAAAAGCTGGGCATGGAGGGTGGTTCTCGCAAACCTGATGCCAGGGAAGCTATGGTCGAATCCGTCGGAGCTCTTGTCCGGATACCTAGCTACATGGTCGAGCTTTTCGTCAACTACGATTGCGAGATCGATCGAAGCGATCTTTGCCTTGATATGGTTGGACTTTTGGCGCGTAACGCATTCCCCGATTCAGCGACCTGGAGTACGACGAACGTTCCACCTTTATGCCTGGATAGCTTGTTGGGCTACGTGCAATATGTGGCTGAGCGAATGAATGACGAACCCGTCACTGATGGTCTGCCTGACGTCGAGGCTCTTCGAGAACAGAGGCGAAGAAAGAAGGTCATCATCAAGGGAGCTTCAAAGTTCAATGAGAGTGCAAAGGGCGGAATCGCTTACCTTGCCAGCGAAGGCATCATCGAAGATCCCAACGATGCACACAGCGTCACCAAGTTCCTTCGAGGCACTACGAGGATTGACAAGAGGGTGTTGGGTGAGTACATTTCGAAAAAGTCTCATGAGGCCATACTGGAGGCATTCATGGAACAGTTCGACTTCACAGGTCAGCGTGTGGACGAAGCTCTACGACAGGTCCTCAACACCTTCCGTCTCCCAGGAGAGTCTGCGCTGATCGAGCGGATTGTCACGGTCTTCAGCGAACAGTACATCGACCGCGCTAAACCGGAGGGCATCACCGACAAAGACGCTATCTTCGTCTTGACGTACGCTATCATCATGCTCAACACCGATCAATACAACCCCAACGTCAAGCCAGCAGCCCGCATGAAGCTGCAAGACTTCGCGCGAAACCTACGCGGTGTCAACAGCGGTAGCAACTTTGACGACCAGTACCTCGAAGACATTTACAATGCGATCAAAGCCCGGGAGATCGTCTTGCCCGAAGAGCACGACAATAAACACGCGTTCGAGCACGCGTGGAAGGAGCTGCTGGTAAAGACTCAAACCGCCGAGGATCTCGCTATCTGCGACACCAACATTTACGACGCCGAAATGTTTGCAGCGACTTGGAAGCCCATTGTCGCGACGCTGAACTACGTGTTCGTTTCAGCAACTGAGGATGCCGTGTTCCAGCGTGTGATTGCTGGCTACAACCAATGCGCTCAGATTGCCGCACGATACGGCATCAGCGAGTGTCTCGACACGATCATCGAGTCTCTCAGTAAAATCAGCACCCTGGCAACCGATCTACCCAGCGATACCAGCTTGAACACCGAGGTGCAAGCCGGCGGCAAAAGCATCATGGTTTCAAAGTTCGCCGTGGACTTTGGTCGCGATCAAAAGGCGCAGCTTGCGACTATTGTCTTGTTCAGGATCATCAACGGTAACGAGAAGGCTGTGAGAGATGGTTGGACGCAGGTGAGTTTTGACATGTTGCGCATCCTCTTACGCTGTTGTGGTACTGATGTTGGCTTCCCAGATTGTCCGAATCATTATCAACCTCTTCGTGAACTCTCTCATCCCCACGAGCTTCACAAGTATATCTCGCGATCTTGATTTACCACCCATACCGCTTCAGTCTCCTGCTCAGGTGATTGAGCGCAATGACAAGGCTGGAGAAGTTGGCTTGTTCAGTGCCTTCACCAGCTACGTCAGCAGTGTGATGAATGACGAACCTCCAGAGCCCAACGATCAAGAGATCGAGTCAACGCTTATGACCGTCGATTGTATCACGGACTGCAGGTTTGAAGAGATTCTCGGCAATGTCAGCGAGTTGCCTGTGGAGTCTCTCAAGTCTCTCACACATGCGCTGCTCAATTCTTTGCCCGAGGACGAGTCTCCGAGGGTCATCAGCGTCAAAACAGAGGTATCATCAACTCAACAGACGCGAAGCCCTGCAGGCAAAGCTACCGCAGACGCGCCAGTTTACGACCCATCTCTGGTGTATGTCTTGGAGCTCGCTACAATTCTTGCACTGCGTGACGAAGAAACGATTTCCACCCTTGGCGCTGACGCGGCAGAGGCTTTGCAAGTCGCTATTCGGGATGCAGAGCACCTGCATCCTGTTGCCCTCAGCCGCGCGGTCTTCTACTTGCTCAGTTTACTCCGCGCGAGCAACGATCACGGCTACATTCGAGCTCCCGTCGTCCTGCACGCCATCTCTTCATTCCGCCCTGAATTGCTCAAGCAGTGCGCACAGCCTATTCTCAAGGGTATTTACGGCTGTATTAGCGGACCTCCGGAACTGAGGAATGAGCTAGCATCAAGCCCGGACTTTTGGGCTGTACTCCATGTCCTGCAGCCGCATCCGGATGCGGCGGGTTTGGCTTTCGAGATTGCAGAATCCGTGTCGAGCAGTCAGCTACCTGCTATCACCGCGGACAACTATGAGCCTGCGGTGGCGCTGCTGAACGCCTTTGCGACTGCTGGTAGCGTTGGAGCCAAATTCGAGCAGCAGCAACGCGAACAACCCGCTCGCAAAGGACAGCAGGCTCCTGCCCAGGACAAGAAACTCGCGAAAAAGCCCGACGCCGTTCCACGTGCCACAAAAGCTATTGCTATTGTCACACAGCTAGCAAGCCGTGTGCCTTCGCTCATCGAGCAATCCCATCTCGAAACACACGAGGCCTGGAAAGCCTACTGGTCGCCCATCTTCCGCTGTCTTGCAACGCAGTGCGTGAACCCATGCCGCGAAGTCCGTTACCACGCATTCAGCGCACTGCAACGCTGCCTGCAAGCTCCCGACTTGGCCTCGCCGAACCACAAGGAATGGACAAAGATCTTCGTCGAAGTCCTTTTCCCACTCATCAACCAGTTGCTCAAACCGGAAGTTCACCAGACCGACCCGCACGGCATGACCGAGACCCGTCTGCAAGCAACGCAGCTCCTCTGCAAGACATTCCTCCACTACCTCTCTCTACTGAGCGAGTGGGACGGTATGCTCGACCTCTGGACTCGAATCCTAGACACCATGGACCGCCTCATGAACAGCGGACAGAGCAACATGCTCGTCGAGGCCGTGCCGGAAACACTCAAAAATGTACTCCTCGTCATGGCAAGCGCCGAGCACCTCATCCCACCACCCGCTTCGGCCGACAAAGAGGAGCGTACAGAGCAGCAGCAGCAGATCTGGGCCGAGACGTGGACTAGGACCGAAAAGTTCATGCCTGGCCTTATGCCTGAGCTTTTCCCTGGCGCTGGAAAGGAGCCTGCGCCGCCCGCACAGCCTGCTCAGGCTCCTGGCAATGGAAAGCCAGAGTCTGTGTCTGAAGATGGATCGTCGTCTTCGCAGGATACAGAGGAGTCTGCTCCTGCCGTTGCCGCGACTGAAGCCAAGGCCGCGTGAAGCGGCTGGCATTGAGGAAACGGCGAATTTGTATCTATTCATCTACTATGGGCATAGCGCTGGCGTTTACGGGCTTGGTTGTGTGGGATGATCAGGCAAACAACTGGTCGGAATAGACTACTGTAATATCAACAATTCGCTGGTTCCACCGAAGATCGATTTCGTTCCATAACTCATCTCGACGCCCACTTTCGCAAATTGTGTGTACCACTACAAATTATTCGTGAGAACAGTTACCCCGTCTATCGTGAGTGCGAAAGAGATCCTGGCTGATTCGCTAAGTCTACTGGTCCGGCCGTTTCCAACTCCCCGATCGTAGAGAGGTCATCATAAATCTATTCGGAACAAAAGTGCCTCCCATCTGCATTAACACCCATGGGTCTCGCGCTTCTTCGTCACCCTCTCACATCCAATGTCAGTTTCCCCTTCCCAAAGTCACCATTATACCATTACAGTGTCGTTCCTGCCGCCTGGTCGTCTAACACGTCACTTTTGCAACACCTCGTCGATTCCCATCCGTCTTCTTTTCCGCGGTGACTGTAACCTCCTACTCTCACTGTCCTCGTCGCTCTCCGAAGTCCGCCGCCGTGTCCCGGCCGTCGATGTCGGAGTCGGCTCATGGAGTGGCGGTAAGCTCGATGGACCTGGTGGCACTGGCGGTGCTGGTGCTTGAGTGGGAGATGCCGCTATCGGTGGTAGAAGATGGAGGTCTCGTGATGGTCCCGGTCCCGGTGGCGGCGCGTGCATCCCAGGCGGTGGCCCGTACGGTGTGGAGTGAATTGCTGGCTCGGTGGGGAGAGTTCTAGGTTCAAGGGACGAGCCGATGATGGGTTGTGAGGAGATGAATTGTTGCGGTTGTGGGTGTTGTTGCTGATGTGATGCTTGCGATGGGTACTGTAATTGCAGTGGAGGGAAGTTCCGGGAGAACGAAGGCGCTCGTGTGTGTACGTGGCGAGGCTGAGGATGAGCCATTTCTGTGGGTTGGAACATGGAGGATGGTGCCGAATGCGTAAGGCTTGGTCGACGTCGCTGCCTCATGGCTTCGTCGGCGGACGGTAGTGGCGGACCAAACGAATAATGCGAAGCTCCTTGCTGGGGTGGTGGTGGTGGTGGTCGCTCGATCGGGCGGAAACTTGGTAGTGAAACTACTGCGAAGTACGTGGCGGCCTTCGCCAGTCGTACTCTGGCTGGAAAGGTCTGGGCTCCTCTGGGTCCGGACTTCAGCTGTACCCATTGGTAGGTGTAGTCTGAGAAGCCTCGCGTGAGAGACTCGACATCGCGGTCCAACACTCCCCCAAGCGGATCCTCTCCACTGGACACGATGGGTGGAAGATAGGATGGCTGCCGAGCCTCTCTTTCTCCTCGCAAACGAGCCCTGATTGACATGAAGCTTTCCGAGTCTGCCGGAGCCGCAATTTCGTGTAGTCGAGTTCGTGTCAGGTCACGGTCGTCGGCCATGATTTGTTGGAAAGATGCATTGGCTCGTATGATGACAAAGTCTAGATCCAAGAGCGCTGTCGGAACTTCTGGCTCCATCGGTGGAGACGTAATCTGATAAGCTGGTGATTGAAACGACAGAGGCGTTTGGAATGGCACAGGTGGTCTCGGGAGGAAGCTCGGAGTCGGTGGTCCATAACTGGATGACTCCTCGCTTGTCATTGAGTGAATCGATCGAAACGACTCTGCTCGGCGCTGGCGAGTTGCAGCTATGGGTCGGGTTGGCGTTGACAATGGCATTGTTGCAGTCACCGGTGCATTTGAAGAAGGCATCGACCTCTCGACGCCGTATTGACTTTCGTCACGCAGGCGAGGCCGTCCTCTCTTTTTGTGTGCGACATCATAGCATGTGTCCTTGGATACATTAGCGTTTGATATGGATAGCAACGGCTAGACGCACTGACCTGTTTTCCAGAAGCAATACAACGAGCACATGGTCTCTGTACATCACAACTCAAGTGGGCCCGCTTGCAGTTCACACATGCCGATGCGACGTGGGTTTTCGCTTTCCTGGCGTCCTGAGATATCGTCCGTTGATGTATGGTTGGAGGCGGCGCATATGATGTAGGAGGGTATCCACTGGTGGCAGATCCAAGTGCTGCAATACCCGGACCAGTTGCAAACAATGCTGTCGTATGGTAAGCGGGAGCATCGGGAGCTGTGAACCCGAGAGGTGCAGTGGGTGCGGTAACCTGATGCGAAGAATGTTCGGCCACTGACGACGCGAGAGGTGGGTTGGTCGAGACCGATAAGAACGGTTCGCTGCGAGTAGTAGAAGGCAATGTCAAGTCCGATGGTCGCCGAGTCGGAGACGGCGGGCTTGACATCGGTGGTGAAGGATAGCCTGATACTGCTCCCTGGGCACCGTCCCACAGATGAGCGGATTTGCGTCTCAGTGTTGCGTGTTGCAACGAGCGATTCTCGTGAGAGGCTTGTTGGTAGTGAGCAAGCGATGAGGAAGAGACTCCGTCACTCATCGCTTCACGACAGATAGTCCGGGTGCGTCTCACGGCTTATGGTGGGTTGACCCAGCTCAAAGCGCTGTAAACGCCTTGAATCGTGGAAGTTAGCTGTTTCCGGCTTTGACTTCCTGAGGTGTTGCTGTCTGAGTAGAGGGGCTGAACGAAAGTGCTGCTGCAAGCTTTGCGAATTTCCAGGCCTCTGATGGCCTCCTGGTTTAGGTGGTGATCGATCCGGGCATGTTGCGAGCGCCCTGTATAAACAAAAGCGTTAAACCCAAACGACAGAGATCGAAGCACAGTACTGTCGTGAAGCAAAAGAAAGACTCCGAGTCTATCAAAGAGGCGATCGGGCGAGGATAGACGTGGGGAAGTGGAAGGCTGGTGTTACAGCAAAGAGTAGGTCACAGAGTGCGATTCCCGAAACACCACGGCTCCGGAGTCCTGACCTTACATATCACCCCAAACCCTGGGTCGAGCAAAGGTTGCTTCCTTGAAAAATCAGTAGGCCTACAACGGTCCGCAGCACGATCTGCCAACCTTCTTTATTCCCCATAAACATCCAAGTCATTAAGGGTCCATCACCTCGCACGGTTTACCACTTGTCCTTTGATCTGCGTTAGGATACAGATGAGTCTTGACGACTCTGGTCACCAAGACGGTGTGCGTAAGGCACGCCGACGCTAGCTACGGCCGGTCAAGCCAGATCCCAACCCGCTCCACGAAGTGACCACGAGAGATCAACCGTGTATATGCATGTCAGTCGGAGACGCGTATTGCCTGCCTCGCCGGTGGCATACACCCGCAGCATCAGAGAACGCCCCAGCCGTCATACAAGCGCGCCAGAGAAAGCATCGCCCCTGCCAATTAACCGTCCGCGTTCCTGCTTGCGACGAACAAAGCTTGGCGAGTTAGTGATTGCATGGTGCTGGCGCCATTAGCGTCGGTAGCTGCATCTGTCGAATGCTCTCTTCAATGTCTCCGACCAGGCGAGAGCACGAGGGATCCAATGGTTTACTGATGTAAGAGCCAAAACGGAGTTCAGACAACCACGTATGGCGGCATATGTGGGCCAATGCAGGTCTCTTTTTGGTTCGTCGAGCCACCCTGCAGAGTCTGAGAGCTCCGGTGGTATACACTAAGACAGCCCACGAACGGAGTGACAATCGCCGACCGCCGACCATCGACCACCGTAGCCTCGACGGAATATCCAACGACCCCGGCATCATCGAAGGAATCCCCAGGCCAGCGGCCCCGCTGTGGGAAGTCAGCGGCCGAGCGGTCTATATGTCGCTGTTGTGGCGCCGGTCAATCCCCAAGAGCTATTACCAGCCGTTCGCGGGAAGAGAAGTCAGCCTGGTGCCTACGAGGCCTTGACAGCCATTCTTAGTACGCAAGGCAGGAGCCACCGTTTGTGGAGCATGTGCGATCGCAGTGTAACGGTCAGGCGTACAGAGTAGGGCGGCCGTCTAAGGATGAGGTGGACAGGCTCGAAGTGAGCAATCCCACTTGTCTGACCGAGCGCCCTCTAATGGTAAGCAGAGATGGATTGGCTTCGATGGAGACGAGACCAGTTCTACACGAGTCGCCAGTCTATTCCTCGACGATTCTATCCAGCGTAGGATGCCGTTGTTGCAGTCGCCCCCCATTGGATCGCCCGAGAGCACTACGGAGATCACGGTGATGGGTATGCAGGTGAAGAGGAGCCGAAGGCCGGATTGTCCGATGTCCGGCGCAATGGGGTTACCGCTGCGAGCAGTCTGTGCACAGCAGTAGTGATGTTCATCATCAAGGGGCTTGCATCTGTCGCGCGCAGTGGTTGCAGCTAACAATGGCCCATTGAATCCTGCGTTGCGAAGTGGTGAAGTGCGTGTATGCTGCTGCACACTCGTGAGGTGTCGTTGGAGAGATCTGCATGCCCGCCTCTCCCCGAACTTTTGGCTCCACCCCGGTCCCGTTAGCTTATTTCGACACCAACTTCACACTTCGCCATATGAGACAGCACAGCCACGAGCATTTCGAGTGTCCGGCTTCTGCCAGCGACTCTGCTGGAACAGCTGACACGATGTCAACGCGCCCATGGGACTGCACAGTTTGGATCTTGCCTCGCATGGCATGGCATTTCGTAGCTGATATCGAGTCATTGGATGTCGTGCAATCGGTCTCATCTCGTCTGATCAGCTATGTCTCGCTGCGACTACGGTTATCATGTATCCGCTCCGATTCGAGCAGCGCAGTGAAGGTGTTGACGTCTTCTGTCCACTTTCAACGGCCTTCCAAACCTCCGCAGAGGTAGAGTGTCAACCTCAAACCATCACTTTCATCATGGATGTCGAATGACTAGCCGTAAGATGCGGAGCTGTGGACTATAGGGTGAATAATGCTCGCCATAACCTGCCCGTCAGACTTAGTTGTCCGAACGATTGCAGGTATTCCCGGCTATACTGAAGGTTCAGTAGTAAGCGCTGCTTCGAAACGCAGAACACAAATAATCACCGTATCAAACTGTAAGCCTCGGCAGGAGTTTCGATATGGAGATTGGACAATGTAAGCCAACCCCAACCCTAACCCTTTATCTGCTCTCAATGAGAATGCACATCACTTAGGATAGAATTTCCTCGCCGACTATACATCAATCCGGTATGCTTGTGTATAACAAGTATAGCTGAGAATGTTTTCCACTTGGTTTTGCACGCGTATCCAGTGTAGACCAACCGTTGACGACCTCGAGAGACAAAGTCGTAAAAGTTGAGAGCGCTTCATCACAAGATTGGAAGAAATCTCACAACCGTTTCATCCTTCCGGAGATCTGACTCCACGAATTCCCCGCGAGTTACCCATAACCAGGTAGAAGTGTACTTGTTCATGTCTGTGTAGTAAGCACATTTGGATGATGACAGAACATGATGCCACTACACAAAGTTATAGCCTCCTCTCGGGGTGAGATAGTTGGATTCAAGCCCGTACACATCCCGCACGATCGCGTCGCGGTTGACACATGAGCGAGTACCCGGTGGGCACGCCGAAGACTGGATGGTCACAATGAGAGAAAACATGGCAACGCAGGATTATCGTCAAAGCACAGATAGCTAGCAACAAGAGACAGTTGCTTCGGCGAGATCCAAATGACGGTCGTAACATGAGGAGTAACTGTGGACGACGACGACTAAAAGATGCGAAGACCATCAGGTTACACTGGTCGACGGGAAGAGTGTGTCAACACAAGAGCATCACCTAGCACCAAAAGAGCAGGCCAGTTGAAGAGTGAGATGCTTGCAGAGACTGTCAGTCGGACAAAAAGCAAAAGGACAGCTGCTCTGATGAGCTTAATGATAGGAATAGCCGAAGGTGGGGCTCGAACCCACGACCTTGAGGTTGATCTCTTTGCTGTTATAAGAGCCACACGCTCTACCGATTGAGCTACCCCGGCAAGGGTTATACTGATTGATGACAGGGTGGTGACGGTAAGGTATAAGAAGGCTGAATGAGGTGGGGCTGCAGGCTTTTTCCGGGCCTTTACACAATTTTCCTGAGCTTTGCCCGGCCGAGCGGAGACCGAGGGTCCGGGCGGCGATGGCGGCGACAAGGTCGAGAAGGAGGCCAGTGGACGGACCGGGACGGACGGGGTGGGCATCCTGGTTGGTAGCGGAGGGGGCGGACGATTGATAGCAGCGAGGTGCTTTTTCGGAGAATCTGTGAGGGCATGCCGGTTGGCGGCAGCGAGGTGTGTGCGGCGACAGGAAGGAATAGAGGTACTATGGGCGTGATGTAACGATGGACTGATTTCGTAGAAGCAGAGATCAAAGATAGGTAAAAGTGAATAGACATTAAAGATTGCCAGACCGGCAGATGATACAGTATGTACAAAGCATGGAATACCTTCAAGAACTGTCAGCAATGTTCTCGTAAGTCGTCGACAAGATACATGTAAAGTGACGGGCTTGCGTAGTCAGAAAAGCCGTTTTAACGCACGCCCATCCGCCGGCGCTGTGCCACACCATCCAAGACGAACAGCATGGTCCAGCGCTCGGAAGCTCCATTACACGACGTGCAAGCACATCGTTTTAATTGCAACTCCACAACCGATCCTCCCGTCAAGCGCGAACGCCGACGGTACGGTATAAGGAAGGGGAACTCGGCAGATTAGGCCACCCATACGGGTTCGTGGAATGGATAGACTGGGTGTCATCCTCAAGCAATGGGGGCAGTAGAGAGGGCACGTACCCTGTGAGGTGTGATGGTAGGTGTTGGCGAGTCGATGTTTGCCGAGGGCTGGATTCTGTTCTTGAAAAGCTGTCAGTAATGGATCAAAGCTGACAAATGCTTGTAAAGAGGTGTTGTTGTTTTCCGGATCAGACAGGTAAGCTTGGTAGGTGTTGTCCACATGTACGCTTTGAGTAGCAGAACTGAAATATGATACACTCATCACAGAAGGTCGAGGGTGGGGCGGAGTAAGTGTAAACGTACCGTGATTGGAACAGAACAGACAAGTCCGCTGTCAAGTTAGTCGGGATAGAGTTGATCGCCAAGCAGCCACGCTGTTGAAGGTGGCTGCCCTGGGCAGCTGTTGTAAGAAGCAGTCACAACCAAGCAAGATGTCACCTGGATGCTGATTAGCAAGTTGCAACCTAGCCGAGTCTCGTTCGTATTGAACACGGTTGTGGCGAGGTAGATCAGATGGTGATGCATGTTTTGTTCGTGGCTCATAGAAATCGCCGGAACAGAGTGATAGACTTCATCGTGGAAGCCGTTGTGGTAGTCGCGTTGCGGAGTTGTGTGAACGTACCTTGTCGAGTGCAAGATCACTGCAGTACTCATCGATGGTCTGCAGTGGTCTGAATGATGATTCGCGGAAATGGGGAAGCACCTTTTGTGCGTCGCGCATTAGCCGCGAATCATTCGGGAAGCTTCCAGCGAAGATGATCGCATGTCGAAAGGCGGTCGTTCACACGCCGGTTGACAAGCTGAGGGTTTCGCGACCGCTTGCGGATATCTGCATGGAGAGGGGTGCAGTAAGGTAACTGTAGAGATGAAGTCGCAAATTTGAAGTTATCTTCTGCCGAGTGCTTGGACCATCCGCCGTCCCGCTTCTTGGCTTGCGGCGGACTTTCGGGAGAGCCAGGCTCTCGAAAGGAAGAACGTCTAGTGTGAAGTGATGTTAGAGGAGTGAACAAGTGAGGACGAAGAAGCATCACCATCTGGACCGATCGCACTGATCTAACCCAATCTCAATCTCACAATGGCGGCTGCGCAGACCGCAGCGGCTCCCTTCAGGGTTGGTCTGAAGGAAGTCTACCTGTACGACATCCCCCAACATGAGAGAGAAAGCGCAGTCAATAGCAAACACTAACGCAATGCTCCCGAAAGGCCCAACTTCCACGTCGCCCTCCACCGCACACCCAGACAACCCGCGAACTTCGCCAGCTTTACCGTACCTCTCTGGTTCAGCAAGCTGGATCTCCGCGACTACCTCTTCCACGCATACAATGTGCGCATCCACGGAGTTCGTTCATACGTCAAGCTGCAGCGCATCACGCACGGCAAACCATTCACAATCAACGGCGAGACCTATCCGAGGCCACAGAACAGGCGCTGGCACCGACCTCCCAGCATCAAGCGCATGACAGTCGAGCTCGAGCGCCCATTCGTCTGGCCTGAGCCTCTTGAAGACTTCTCGGCCTTCAACCAGGAGCAAGTTGAGGCCTACAACGAGGAGACGAAGAAGATGCAAGAGAAGCAGGCGCCGACTGGGGACACGATCGTCAACGAGGACAGGAGGATCGCAATGAGAGAACAAGCCAAGGCGCTGCTGGAAGGGAAAGCGAAGTGGAAGCCAGTCGGGAAAGGATTCTCCAGGTGAGAACAAAAAGGGCTGGGGTGACATAGCGCGGCGTTAAGGTATCGAGGGAAGTATATCCCACTTGAGGGTTTGAATTGTACATTACATGTAAGCTATGCAGCTTTGTCATTGAACTTCGTCAGCAGTCATGCGACACCAAGCTACGTTGTGGCAGCATAGAGGCTGTCTCAGGAGGCCATCCCGTACCGTTCCATAAAGTTGACCATCACGTTCCCGATCTGCGTCCAGCTGATCTGTTGAGGAACTGGTTTATCCTACGATCCTCGTAGAGCCAGTCACACGTATCGCACCGCTCATGGCTGTATCCTGGCACGTCGCCGCATTCTTCGCACAAGCCGTGTTCGTCGCAGCAAACGTAGCGGCAACACCCACACCCAGAGTTGAGAGAAAAGTAGTCATCCTCGTCATCCTCCGAGTCGGCAGCCAGCAGCTTCTCCAGCCCTGTTTACGATTAGCTCGGTATTTTTTTTCCTTAGGTAAAGGCTTGTCAACATTACCTCTCGCATGGTATTTGGCGACTGCTCCGGTTGAGATCTCGACTTTTTCCTGAAAGTGCTGGATCATGTGTTCTCTCACACGCTTCCTTCGCGCTTTGGCGGCGCGCACATTGCTCTCCACCGTTTTCTGTCGGATATGCTTTTCCACATCACCATGAACGAGTTTTGCGAGCATCTCGACATCGCTGCGGCCGAAAGAATATACGCAGACTGACTTGAAAGCAGGAAAGCCGACCGGCTTGTACTCGGAGCCGTAGGAAATCGTGGGCAGATCCAGGAATTTGGCTCGAGGACCTGGCTTGCGCGACTTGATCAACATGTAGTCGCGGAGATCGAATCGCTTTAGAGCATCCGTGAGGTTCTAGGCAGTGTGGTCAGTGGCTAGCTCGACGGCACAGGGAGGACGACATACCATGATTTGTCCGAACACGCTGTGCTCACAGGTCTCGCAAACTGTAACTCGATTCGCCAATTTCCCAGGGCGCCACCAGGACCTGAGGCATACGGCACAATGCGTCAACAGTTCAAAGCAGAGCTTCTTGCGATAAAAGTCATGGGTCTCTGCGTTGGGGATGTTCGCGATCCTGACCGAGCGACGTTTGTTGCGCTCCGATTCGCGATCTTTCTCCTCGCGAATCTTGATCTGGACCAGCACTTCGGGCGTGTACTGTGGCCAACTTCTGGCAGGGTCTGGGATTCCAAGCTTGTGCTTAGTCCAGTACCTTCGGGCGAATCCCTCAGTGGCGTGATAGAACTGGCGGGACATAGCGGCCATGGAAAGTAGCACATGAGGCACCGGCTTGTAGGTGCCAGCTTTCACCTTGACTCCGCGATCAGGATCGTGATCCAAGACAAGGTAGGAGAGGATGTTGTCGATGATTTCAGCCGGTGCTTTGCTGAAAAAGTCCAGGGATGGGTCGACAGCGCCATTGAACGCGTTTGGCAGGTCATCTTTGTAGAGCGGGTAGTCGTCTCCACGAGGGACCTCTTCTACTTCGTCGGCGTCTTGAGATTGCTCGGCAAGTTTGGCTTGCCTGTGCCTGGTGTTGTAGCGCGGTGCAGGCGGTCGTTCGGTCGGCTGGTCTTGTTCCGTCGGAGTGGATGTCTTAGCCTTCTTTCTCGTAGGCTGGTGATCTTCATCGTCGGATGAGTCCTGTTCGGCGTAGACAGGCGCCTGGATGGCCGTGCTTCGTGTGGATCGGCGTGGAGTCGGTGCTTCTGCTGCAGATGTGGCCTGCTTCTTTTGCGTTGTATTTTTGACTCTTTTCTTGAGCGGAGCGATTGCTCGTTTGCGTGCCATCTTGATGATTGTTGGTGGTGGCGGTGTGGTGGAAAGTGGAAGACGAGGAAAAGTGTGGTGACATGGAAAGTCGCGTCTGTGAGGAAGTCAAGCAATCGATGAGGCAGCAGCGTCACTTCGCGAGGAAGTTACGAACGAGAGCGTAAATTTCGCCTTCACTGGAATCTACTTAACAGTGTAGTAGGCATAAATCATCTTTTAAAATAGTGGAGTGGAGCTGGGCAAAATCATTTTATAGACCTTACAGTGACTGGGAAAGGTCAGCAGTCAGAGACTGAAAAGTTTGTCAAAATCGTGCCCATTATTTTGGGTATCTAGCGCGACGCTCTATCCATCAATCCTTTTTTTGTATTCTCTTGAACCGTAAATGCGTGAAAAGTTTACTCAAACTCAATAGTCGCGGGCGGCTTGCTGCTGACCTCGTAGACAACGCGCGCAACACCCTGGACCTCGTTACCAATCCTGTTGACAACCTTCTTCAGCCAGTTGCCATCGAAGACAAACGAGTCTGCGGTCATGAAGTCGGAAGTTGAGACAGCTCTGAGCGCGACAATGTAGCCGTGAAGTCTCTGGTCACCAACAACGCCAACAGCCTTGCCCTCCATGAGAGCAGCGAAGGCCTGTGCGATCTGGCCGTAGAGACCAGCAGCGCGGATCTCAGAGATGAAGATCGCATCGGCTTCCTGCACGATGCGGACCTTCTCTGGGGTGACGGCACCGATGATGCGAATGGCAAGACCGGGACCGGGGAAGGGGTGGCGCCAGACGAGGTCGTGAGGAATGCCAAGGTTGGTGCCCATTGCGCGGACCTCGTCCTTGAAGAGCTCGCGAAGAGGCTCAATAAGCTTGAGGGACATCTTCTCGGGCAGACCACCGACGTTGTGGTGGGTCTTGATGGTGGCGCTGGGTCCCTTGAACGAGATCGACTCGATCACGTCGGGGTACAAGGTACCCTGGAGGAAGAACTCAATCTCGCCAGCCTGGGGTGTGTCCTTGGCCAGAGCAGTGAGCTCGTTTGCCTTCTCCTGGAAGCAGTCGATGAAAGTGTTACCAATGATCTTGCGCTTCTTCTCAGGGTCAGACACGCCATCGAGAAGCTTGAGGAAGCGGTCGCTGGCGTCAATGACGTGGAGCTGGATACCGAGACCCTCAGTGAGTGTCTTGTACACCTGCTTTGCCTCACCTCCACGGAGAACACCGTTGTCGACGAGCACAGCGTGGAAGCGGTCTCCAATGGCCTCCTTCATGAGCTTGGCAGCAACAGTAGAGTCAACACCACCGCTGACCGCACCAATAACCTGACCCTTCTCACCAACGAGAGCGCGAATCCTAGCAATCTCCTTGTCGACGAACGCATCCATAGACCAGTTTGCGTTGGCCTTGCAAATCCCGACGGCGAAGTTCTTGATCAGAACCGTACCCTTGGGCGTGTGAGTCACCTCCGGGTGGAACTGGATGCCGTAGTAAGGCTTCTCGGAGTGTGCAATGCCAGCGAAGGGTGCGTTGGCGGTCTTTGCGATCGTAGTGAACTGGTCGGGCAGTTTAGACAGCTTGTCACCGTGCGACATCCAGACCTCGAAGTCCTGTTCCAGACCGTTGAACAGCTCGTCGACGTGCGCAGACATGTTGGTGTGCGGCACACGCTCGAGCTGGGCGCGACCATATTCTCTCTTGTCACCAGCAGCAACGTTCTTGCCGTGGATCCATGCGATCTCTTGCATGCCGTAGCAGATACCGAGAATGGGCACGTTCAGGTCGAAGACGGCGGGGTCGACGTGGGGCGCGTCCTCGGCGTAGACGCTGTAGGGACCACCAGAGAGGATGATACCCTTGGGTGTCCATCCCAGCTCGGAGATCTTCTGAGTGCATGGCAGCATCTCAGAGTAGACATTGATCTCGCGCAGACGGCGGGTGATCAGGTGGGTGTACTGGGAGCCGAAGTCGAGCACCAGGATGGTGTCGAAGAGGGTGTGGGGAGGCGGCGGCGCGCCCTTGGCCTCAGCAGCATCGGTGGAAGACATTTTGAAGTTGTTGTATGGTATGATAGGCCCCAAGGCGCGGATTATTGTGAGTCTACATCGCGAGACAAACAGCGCAAGGAAGAGAAGTCTGGGACCGATCGTGAGTAAGGTTTAGGAAATTCTTGTCTTATCGCGCAACTCTAACCCTGCTTATCGCACTACGCCAATTGGAGTAGCCCGTCCAAATGTGAAGACGACAAAAGAGCAGAACAACCAAGCGAAAAAACAACCACATCAGCTTCACCAGTTTGACAATACTTTTCGATATCATTTCTTACGACTATCCACTTCCAAATCGTCCATACTTCACAATGGGAAAGCGCAAGTCCACCGCCGAGGACAAGGCAGGAGAGATGGATGTCGACGGCGATTCCAGCGACGATGTAAGTCACGCCAACGAAAAATGCCATTAAACCAAGATAGAAAAAATAAGAAATACCACGCAAACACAAGAAAACACAAGAAAACATAACTAATAGCTCCCTAGAACGCATCCATGATCGACGTCGACTTCGAATGGTTCTCACCCTCCGAAGAAGTCGATTTTCACGGCCTCAAGAACCTGCTCAAGCAACTCTTCGACGTCGACAACCAGCTCTTCGACCTCTCCGAGCTGACAAACCTCATCCTCGAGCAGCCCGCGCTGGGCTCAACGGTGAAAACTGAGGGCGAAGAAAGCGACCCCTTCGCCTTCTTGACCGTGCTCAACATGCACGAGCACCGCGAAAAGAACGTAATCAAGCAGCTCACATCCTACCTACTCGCCAAAGCGACCGCGGATCCCGCTCTCAGCCAACTCAAAACCCTCCTGTCGCCCGAGTCGAAAGCGCAAGTCGGCCTCGTGCTGAGTGAGCGCTTTATCAACATGCCACACCAGATCGTGCCTCCGCTTTACACGATGCTGCAGGACGAGCTGGCCGAGGCGGTCAGGCAAAAGGAGCCCTACGAGTTCACGCACTACCTCTTCATCTCAAAGTGCTACACCGAAGTCGCCTCGAAACTCGACGTCGAGGACAACCCGCCTTCGAAGAAATCCAAGGCCGCCAACGCAAAGGCCGAGGTCTTTTACTTCCACCCGGAAGATGAGGTGTGGCAACGGCACGCAGCGGCGCATGCTGGGTTCGATTACAACCTGGTGGGCGCTGATGGTGCGAGTGATGCGAAGCGTGCTTTCCAGGAGCTGGGCATCCGGCCGCAGGGCAATGCTATTCTGATCGAGGCGAGCAAGTTTGGCGAGGCCGTCAAGGCTGTGGGAGATTACTTGAGTGGTTAGAGAGTTGCGTACATGTAGCTTATCCAATTACGAATTAATACCCCATGACAGAAAGCCAACGTGACAAAAGTGCCAGCCTCCCTTCATCAATACCAGCAGAAACCTTTGAAGTGAAACTTGACGATACAGGTACAGTTCAAGTTTATCAGAAACGCTAGTAAAAAGGTGTAACTGTACAATGCACCGTGCGGCCTGCCGTGGCAGACACACAGCATCCCCATCCCCCAACCTCTTTATATCTTATTCTCCACACAACATCTCCCACCCTCATATATAAAAGAAACTGCTCGCTTAACCGATGACCATGCTGGACTCCTCGGCGAAGTCGTACTCGGGCACCTCGAGGTTGAGAGGCGCAGGGCCCTTCCTGATGCGGCCGGAAATGTCGTAATGGCTACCGTGGCAAGGGCAGAACCAGCCACCGAAGTCACCGGCCTCACCGATGGGCACACAACCCAAGTGAGTGCACACACCCACCATGACGAGCCATTCGGGCTTCTTGACACGCTCGCTGTCCTGTTGCGGGTCGCGGAGGGACTCCCACTTGGTCTCCTCAGCCTCCTTGATCTCGTCGGCGGTACGGTGGCGGATGAAGACGGGCTTGCCGCGCCACTTGATGATAACGTTCTTGCCCTCGGGGATGGTGGCAAGGTCGACCTCGACCTTGGCCTGGGCGAGGACGTCGGCGGAGGCGGACATGTTGACCAGGAAGTCTGGCTGCTTGTCAGTATCACAATTCTTCCCTATCCTGCCATTGCGCAGCCTGCGTGTCCAACCGCATAGCCCGCTGTTCATATAGACCTACCCTGGACAGTGTTCTTCGCACCCAGTGCGCTCAAGCCACCGAAAGCACCGACCATGAAGTACTGGAAGACCTTGTTGTTGGTCTCATTGCCGGAGCGGTACTTCTTGAAGCTGGGAATGACGGTGGTGTCCTTCTTGCCGCTGGTGCCACGGGTGAAGGGCGAGTTGAACTCGGCGTGCGAGGTAGAGGCGTCGGCGCGGGTACGCTTTTGCTGCTGGACGGCGAGGGGTGCGCGGACGGCGGGGAGGGTCTGGCGCGCCGCCTGGCGGCTGACCACGGTAGAGAGGCGAGTAGGGAGGGACATGGCGGAGCGCGGCGTCAATGGGTGCTGTGTCGACGATGGGGCGAGTGCAAGGAGGTCGTTGAATGTGGTTGCTGGAGTCGGCTTTGCAAAGCGCACGGGTAGACTAAAGTCGTGGTGGTGTGAGATTATAGAGGAAGCCGCTGATTGGCCGGCACTTGCCACTTATGCTTCCGCCATCGAACATCAAGACATCATTGCGACTCGACTTGGCTTTAGTACGATGCAACACTAGGTTGACGAGCACCAAAGAAAAATATTTTACGGCTGGGATCTCATAGAAACACCCGTACGATGTCAAAACAAACCCGACTCAACTTCGGGCACGCTTCATCGGCACCAGCAAAGCGACGCAGACTCAACACCAGTGAGAGCTCGGCAGCAGACCAAGACGACGTAGAAAACCAAAAAACATCAAAATCTTCTGGAAAGGCCAGGACTAAGCCAACCGGTCAGAAACCGTCATCAGAAAAGTCCGATGAAACAAGTAAACCCGAACCCAAGAATAAGAACCCAACCTCACCAAACCACCATCAATCCACACCCTCCGCAGATCAAATCAACACAATAACCCTCACCCATCACCAAGCCAACCTCTTCACCGCCCCACCTCACACCCTCCTCTGCCACGCCACCAACGCCCAAGGAACATGGGGCGCCGGAATCGCAGCCGCCTTCAAAAAGAACTACCCAGCCGCCTTCAAGATCTACGCCTCCCATTGCGCCAAATGGCCAACAAGCGCTCTCCTTGGAACTGCATTCCTCATCCCACCGCAGAAAGATTCTTTCTCAAAAGCCGAGCGCGAAGCCCAACACTGGATCGGCTGTCTCTTCACCAGCGAGAAGAAAGGCAAGGGCAAGGGGAGCAAGGAAAGCATTCTCGAGGCGACAGGAGACGCGGTTCGGGATTTAGTTAGAAGAGTCAGAGACGTCAACGACGACACCGCTTCTGCTGCCGGTGGGTCCAAAGCTGGTAGCTCTCGCGCGGCGATTGCCAGTGTGAGGATGTGCAAGATCAACTCTGGGCTTTTCGGCGTGCCGTGGGGTGCGACTGGTGCGGTTGTGGAAGGGATTGAGGTTGAAGATGGGGATTTGAAGGAGATTGAGGTGTTTTCTATGGATTGATTGGGCTTCTTGGGGGTTTGTCTGGTGATTCTTATGGTGTTTCGTGTTGGCTGGTTGGGTGTCTATTGGAAGGTGTTTGGGCCACATGCACGGCGGACGCATGCTTACGATACCCTTTTGGTTTCCTTTCCGGCGCAATATGTATTAGGCGTGCAATCAGAGCACGGCGAAATGACAAGATGATCGATCATTGGTATTTATATTACGCTCGAATCCCTCGAACCATAATCACACGAGTGTACCAAGCCCATGAAAGTCCTGTAAAGACCATAAACCAGTCAGCTCGACGTCTTTCACTGGGTCCCTTCAAGGGTGTGGCAGGGAAAGCAAGCATGATAGGTAGTCATGTCAAAAATTGGCTTTTCGATCGTTTTACAAATAAAGACATTACGGCAAAAAAAAATTGTATTGCAGCTTCCAACGAAGGTGCTGAAAGCCAGACGTACTGGTCGTCGCGGGCTCGAGCATGTTCATCAAGCCTCGCCTCACTTCGTTCCACCCTCAATTCATCGTCCGAATCATCACGACATCTGCTATTGTTCTCAACCGAGAAGCTCGACATCCAAACCGATAGCTCTCATAAACAAGTTGACATCGCCAAGGCGCTTCCTGCTCATATCCTCCGGCAGAGACTTGCTGACAGCAACGGTCTCCATCACACGCTCCTTCACGCCAATGACAAGTCTCTGTTGCTGGTCAGGGCTAGCGCCAACACCCATAGCGGCAAGGAATTGCCACACGTAGACATCGTCTGCTGCGGCGACACTGGTGTCGGTGGGGAAGATGTAGGGAAGTAGTGGCTCGACAGTGTCGAACAGGCGAGAGTACAGGTCTGACCATTGGGCGGCATCTTCTTGCTGTTCACTCGTAGGCTGTTGCGAAGTGACAAGAGATTGCTTGACGAGCTCGGCGCGTGAGATGAGCATTGTGAGAATGGAGACGCCGGTCTTGGTGCGGACGGCGGCAAGAATGTTGACTCGGTCCAGTACCAGGCCAAGGAGGCCGATGATGATGTTGAGAGGGGCCTCGTTGACGTAGCTGAAGAGCGGAGGCATGACAGCCTGTGCGAAAAGTTCGACCTCCTCCTTGACTCGAGGTGGAATAGAGGTGTTGTCATGTGGCGGGTAGGCTTCGCGGACGACGTCAAGGACGTCAAGGTGAATGATCACAAGGGTGAGCATAGTCAGACGCTGTTGCTCATCGAGATGGCGGAAGACGCGCGGGATAGCCTTCTTGCCTTTGCTGTGAGAGAGGACCTGTATGAATGGGTGCTGGGCAGATTGGCTGTGGAATGTTAGTTATTTCCTGCAATTTACATCCACGGTCAAACTTACTTGGGTTGGATGGGCTCCATAACCTTCAGTGCCGCCCAAAGCTGCTGGTTCAATTCTGCCATTTCACTCCTCCATCTCATGTGGCCCTCGATAACATCGGGCGGACTGTCCTCGTTCGGTGGTGGCGGGAGTCTCCGCTCGTGATCTTCCGTCTGCATCAGCGTGCTGTACACCTTCTCGATACTCCTCAACGTCGCCTTGCGATCGGCAACGACGACAGTCTTGCGGGGCTTGGCGTCACTTTCCACGCGCTTGATGTTGAGCAAAGGTCTCGGCGTCTTGCTGTTAGAAAACGCGATTTTGCCCAGGGAGCCCTCCATGACAAGCGACTTGTTCTTGGGACGCGCTTTGGCAGCTTCGACAGCACGGGCGACTTGCTGTTCCATGCGCTGGACGTGGTTGTCACCTCCCCTCGGGTGGTGTCTGCTACGTCCATAACCATAACGGCTGCCGGTCTGGAAGAGGTAGGTCTGCGCGAACTGGTTGAGTGGTTGGCCAGGTCCGCTCCTGGGCGGTCCGCGAATCTGAGCATAGACTTGGTAGTAAAAGTCCTCTGCCAGCTGATCCTCACTACCCGGCTCGTTGTCGATGCCTCCGGTGGCAGTAAGTAGCTGCTGAAGCTGGATTCGGGTGATGAAGTTCTTGTCCTGAGGAGTCATCAAGCCATTGTTCTTGCTGAGCAGGAAGATCTTGTGGTTTCGCTTGGCCCGCTTGGCCTCTTCGGCCAGGTAGACTTCGCGGTCCTGGGAGCTCATTTGCATCATCTGCTGGGCCTGTGTAATGGGCGTGCCAGAGTAAGAAGGATCTCTTGCGTGCGCTGGGGGAGCTCTGGGACCGCGAGCCTGAACAGGGGGCGCACCCGTAGGTGCCTGTGGGTGCGGCGGCGGGCCCTGGAAAGACATTGGCTGCGGTGGGGGCGGTCCTTGGAAATCGCGGAAGTCCTGCTGTTGCTGCTGCTGCGGGCGGGGAGGCTGAGGCGAATGCTGTCTCTGCAGGATCTGGGGAGCACGAAGACCGTACTCAGGACCAGGCTGCGGTCCAGGTGACATGCCCTGCTGCGGCATTGTTTGGAAACCGGGAGGTCCACGCTGTTGGTGCTGCTGAGGCTGGGGAGACAATCCTGGAGGAGGTCCACCCACTCCCAACATTGCTCTCAAGCCCTGGCTCTGCGATTCCATGTCGTAGGGAGCTGGCGCAGCCTGAGGTTGGGCTTGCGAGCGCATCATTGCCTCCACTTCCTCCAGTGTCATCATCTTGCGCGCAGCCGCGCTGGACATGTCCTGGTGGCCATATTGCTGCTGCTGCTGCTGTTGCTGAGCCTGCGAGGATGGCTTCTTGGCCACCGAGGCACCCCAGATGGAGGCATCGGCCTCGAGCTTGGGCAGGTAGTCAGGCTGTTTGTATGCTTCGTAGCCAGTGCGCTTCGGCTTCGATTGCATGGCCTGCTGCATGGGCATACGGGCGTGATGCAACGTCTGCTCTTCCATAAGGGTGTCACGGATCTTGGCAGTCTCGCCGGCGAAGTCGAAGTCCCTGCCAGACTGGCGAGTCGCGGGCATGCTGTCGCCAAAGGTGTCATCGTTGAAGGTGTCTCCAGTTTCGTTCAGCTGGTTTCCAAGGCCGTCGTAGGTCTGCTCGAAGTCCAGGGCGTCATCGGCGTTGGCGGCGTCGCCCAAGCCTGCGAAAGGGTCATGTTGCTCGAAGACACCGCGCGAGCCTTGCTGGTCGCGCGGCAGGGTGGTCTCGAAACCAAAGAAGGACATTGTTGGCGGTGTTGCCAAGCGCGGGCGATGGTGTCGATGGGATGAGCTCGGGTTAAGTTAGCTCGAGGCTTTGTGAGGTTGTTGTCGTCTCGAATTGCGGGACGACGGGATTGAGAGCTTCGCGGTCAAAACGCTCGACAGCGATGACGGCATTAGATGGAGGAGATTTGATGTGTTGTCACTTGCGATGTCGAGAAACAACGGAAGGAACGATTGTAAGTGAGGTGTCAATAACCAAAGATATAGATTATTGTTTGACGATGCAATTACATGTCACGTGTGAGAACAGGTACATCGCATGCCTACATTACCTATATCTAATCGAGCCACGAGATGCCAAAAGACGTGGTAGCAGGTGGAGAGTGAAGTCTACACAAGCCACATTTCTCGAGCCTCCGCGGTCGAGAGCCCCTTGCGCCTGGCTCTGGGGAAAGCTGGACTGGACTGGTCCAGGGCGAACACGAACGAGGCGGAAGTCGGCCAGGGTGCTTGCGTGGCACATCTCATCTCACCTACATCCACCCTCCATTGACTCTCCCTCCCTGCCCTCACCACTACAATACCTACCCTCTTCTCTCCTCTCTTCCTATACCATTCCTCCGTCGCTCATTTGATCGGCCGACTCCCGCCTGTCTCTTCACGATCATCTCCCCACATATCGTCAACGCCAACTATAACGAGGAAGCCGCTGACCGAGAGGGAGCGTGCATCCCTTGGGAAACACGCGCATCGGCGCACCACACCTGACATCCCACCACCACCACTGCCTCCGACACAGACACAGACATGGCCGGATCAACGCGCTACCTGCGCTACATCGTCTTCGCCTTCGTGGCGTTGATCGTCATCTTCTTCATTTCCTCGTCATCACAGCAAGTTCCCGACTATGAGACTGCAAAGAGCATGTTCAAGGGCCAGGGCTGGTCCCAAACCTCGCCGGACACGCCAGCAGCCGAGAAAGAGCAAGTCGCGCCAGTCGTGCCGGCAGCGCCAGTAGCCCCAGTAGCCGCGCAACCACCAGTCGTTGGAGACAATGCTCAGGCGACCTCGGACACTGGTACATCCCCCAACCCATTCGCCTCTTCCTCGCCCAAACTCGCATCCGGACCTCCCGGTGAGCGCATGAACGCGACCTTCGTCACCCTTGCACGAAACAGCGATGTCTGGGAGATTGCACGCTCCATCCGCCAAGTCGAGGATCGCTTCAACCGTGGCTACAACTACGACTGGGTCTTCCTCAACGACGCCGAGTTCGACGACACTTTCAAGAAGGTCACCACGGCATTGACGTCTGGAACCACGAAATATGGCAAGATTGAGAAGGAGCACTGGGGATTTCCCGATTTCATCGACCAAGACCGCGCGCGCAGGGTGCGTGAGGACATGCACGAGCGTAAGATCATTTACGGCGACTCCGTTTCCTACCGTCACATGTGCCGCTACGAGTCTGGGTTCTTCTTCCGCCACCCATTGCTCCTCGACTACGAGTGGTACTGGCGCGTGGAGCCCTCCATCGAGCTGTTCTGTGATGTTGCATACGACCCCTTCAAGTACATGCGCGACCACAAGAAGAAGTACTCGTTTGTGCTCTCTCTGTACGAGTACGTCGAGACCATTCCCACTCTTTGGGACAGCGTCAAGGGCTTCATGAAGGCCCACCCCGAACACATCGTCGAGGGCAACAGCATGGGCTTCCTCAGCGACGACGGCGGCGAGACATACAACCACTGCCACTTCTGGTCCAACTTTGAGATCGGCAACCTGGACTGGCTTCGCAGCCAAGCCTACATCGACTACTTCAACCACTTGGACAAGGACGGTGGTTTCTTCTACGAGCGCTGGGGTGACGCTCCCGTGCACTCGATCGCCGCCGGTTTGATGCTGAAGAAGGAGGAAATTCACTTCTTCAACGACATCGCTTACTACCACGTGCCCTTCACCCACTGCCCGACCGGCGAGCAAACGCGTCTTGACCTGAAGTGCCACTGCAACCCGAAAGACAACTTTGACTGGAACGGATACAGCTGCACCGCGCGCTTCTACGAGCAGAATGGCATGAAGAAGCCCATGGGCGAGTCGGAGCAGTGACTCGCTCGTCTTGTTCCGGATAAGTGGTACTCTGCCGTGGCTTTGCTGCTGTTGCTCCTGGTGTCGCTCATGGCATGTGTGCTCGGCTTGAGGCCTTGCCTGAAGTTCTGGGTCCGGTTTGCCTCGAGGAAGAATGCTAGATTCGCTTTGAAATAGATCAATGTCACGGTCTTGTTAGGTCGGTGCAGGCGGTATTTGTTGGAATTATTCAAAAACGGATGTGTTGGGCTTGTCATGAGTATGCGGGCGCGGGCGTTCATGTTTTCCAATGGGAGGTTTTTTCCCTCCTCTCTCCTGGTAGGCATGGCCATGGTCGATCATCACTGTGGCTTTCCTCTTCCGGATGAGATATGTCCCTTTCGACCAAGATCCTTCAAAAAATAAATTGGGTTCATGTTCTGGGCGGAGAGCCTTTATGCAATTTATATCACCCTTTCGCACTCAACGTCGGTCAAGTCCGTTTTACAGTCGTGACCCGTCAAAGGGCTCCTACAACAGCCGTAAGATCAGCAGTGTTCATGAAGAGTGCTTGCAAGCCTTTTATCCCACCTCCTGTCCTGATCCTACTTCGCGTAATCTCCGCATCCCGTATGCCGCCGCATACAGTGGTATCCCGTATTCAACACGGCACCTAAACAGCATATGCACGTTAGCGAACAACTCGCGAATCCTTCTCCGCGCGGCCTCCTCCCCCCGGGGGCTTCTCGAAAACGACTGCGACCCATGTCGGTTCGGTCTTTCGGTTATTCCTTGGCAACGCTCCTTTCGGGTGTTTCTTTGGAGCTTGCTATATATATCTGTACATACGAAGAGGCTGTTATGTAAGGGCGAAGATTCAAGTAGCTTTTAGAAAAGGTCATTGGCAATGTCGGGTAGCTTTTAACAAGTGACATTTCCTTGAGAGCTTTTCTACAGAAACGCGAAAATGAAAAGTAACATTTGTGCGATGTGTGATGAGGTGCTGACTATGTGGAGGTGTGATTTGAAGATCGTCGTCATCATTCGTGGTCGCTATTAATACCTATCGCGATCCTCTCCGGCTAATCCTGCTATCAATCAACCATGCCGTGCCTGCCGTGCCTGCAATCAATCCTCTATGTAGGTCAATCAAAAAAACATCAAGCCTCAATATTGGTGAAATTGGGACGTGGAAATTGGACAAGAGGAGGTGTCTCCACCCCAATGTCACTAAAAGGTCAAGATGTACATTATCGCGACCGTATGATGATGTGAGATAATTTGGCTAGATTGGTTGCAACTTGCAATAGACAGGCACGACAGGGTGATGGGATCATGGGCTACGTGTGTATATACCCATGCAGGTACCTTACCCAGCGAAGCCAGTAGTCTCTTTTCTCTTCTCCCTTGTTGCTGATCGATCGGTCGGTCGCCCGGTTAAATCGGCTATGATGAGGGTTGGGGTTGGGGTTGGGATTATGCGCATTCAGCTAAGAATATATCATGTGTATGTAGGAACACACCTGAGCATACAAGAGAGTTGTCTTGCTGATCACTAGCGATTGATTTAGTGTGTTAATCGATGGTAACTTGCTTGCTTACATTAGGTACATATGTAGTAGACAAAGGCACATGATATAAATGCCAAAGCCAGTACTTCGACGCTATACTTATGATTTTGCAATCTTTCGCTGAGATTGCAATATTTATGAATCGGCGACTACCAAGTGTAGTTTTTGCCGCAATCGTCGAATGATGATTGAACGAAACACATAGAAGAGATACAGAAGAGGTCGAAAGCAGAGATTGATGTGATTCAATTCATTCGTCCGCTCCAAAAAACGCTTCAACGTACCGGGACCGTCAAAACGTAACATATCTATCGCGAACAGAAGTATGAGAAAATCAGTTAAACAAAGTTGCATGGGAAAGACATCATCCCTGCCCACGAAAACCTCCCAAAACATGCGGTCAAGATGACGCATAAAATCGATCAAGCCGAATTCCAAGAAGAAGAAGATGCGAAGAAACCCCGGAAAACCACCTCGTCAGACCGGCATCACATCTTACACGCAGCGTGTCCGCGAACCCGAGATGATACCTCAGGTCATGCTAAAGTTTGTCGATCCATGGTGGTATCAGCAACTTCCAGATGTCCAAGTCACCCTTGTACCGGTGAGAGAGTGGTCACCGAATGACGTTATCTCACGGGATCAGGCCTTCGCAGGCGGTAGTATCGGCAGGCCTAGTACGCCATAAACATGCTGGCGCCAGTGAGATTGTCCATACTTTGGGATAGGCGGAGGTAGCACATCATTCAAGTTAGGCCGCCGCCGCCGCCGCCTCCTCTTCCGCAGCCAAAGCCGCTCTTGCTCTCGCGCCGCCTCTCTTCCTCAATTCGCCTGTGACGCCTCGTAGGCATTCGGGCACTTCCCGACCCGTCTTCAGATACCAGAGTTTGAGATTCCGCGCCTTGTCTTTCAGCTGCACCTGATTACGATCTTTCAAGACTTCGCTGACAGAGCCGCCGCGGCCGTAGAGTGCTAGAATCTGCGACCAGTGCGGACCGCTCACGCGTGCGAGGCCGGCTAGCAGCGCGTCTTCTTCAGGCTTGGTCCATGGCTGACGTGTGCTCGAAGCTGAAGGCGATGAAGTTGATGTCTGAGCTCCGCTCAATTTCGCAGCTGGTAGCGAATCTTGTCTCACTGAATGTGTCGAGGTTGGCGGCGTTGTCTGATTGTTTGGTTGTGAGGAGAGGATCGTTAGGGTATCCTGTATCGGCTGATATTTGCGGTCGGTGGGTGCAGCACTGCTTGCCAGGAGTTGTTGATGCGCGCGACTCGGGGTGCTTACGATGCTTTCGATGTTCTTGTTGATGCTCGAGGCGAACTCACGCACGAAATCGGCCCACTGGTATCGCTTTGGAAGCTGACCCAAAGCATCGCTTGAGTTCGGATCAATCAAGAGGTAAGAGCGCCGCGATCTGCAGCGATCGATGAAGTCCTGTTCCGAAGGTGAAAGACTGGGCGCATCAGGGTGACGTGTCAATATCTGAGCGTCGAGGTCGTGTGGGAAAAGATCGTCCAGCATGCGTTCCGGCGCCGTGTCGCTGTTCATCAGAGCGGAAATGTATGCCTGCGTCTTCAATTCCAGGAACACAGCTCCCTGCCATTTGAGCAAGCGATGTCCCAGAGGGACGAAGGTTTCGAGGAAGTATTCGTTGAGGTGGAAGAAGGAGACGTCGTGGGCACCCAATATTGACGAGATGAAAGTGGCAATGTTGGCCTTTCGGATAATCTCCTGTTGTGTAGGCTGGAACATTTGTATGGCAATCGCATCGATGAATGCTGTGTCTCGACTGTACACTTTGCGAGTCTGAGCAAAGAGGTTTTTGAGCGTGTTGTAGGCTTGGCTGTCTTCATCGTCGGAGTTCCTCATGACGTCCTGTATCTGTGTGAAAGAATACTTGGCAATCGTACTGATGAGTTGAGTTGCCTGTGGAAATGTTAGAAGTTTACTAGAGCGTAGAAAAAATGCATCCATCTCCTCAGTTCATGCCAAAGTTTGTCGATCGATGGTAGTGGTATCAGCAACTTCCTTACGCCTCAGTGACCATCATACCAGTGAGAAGGCGGTCTCCGAACCGCATTATCTCACTGGATCAGGCTCTCGCAGGCGGGGGTAGCATCAGGCCTGGTACGCCAAAAACCTGCTGGTGCCAGTGAGAGAGCGGTCTCCGAACCGCATTATCTCACTAGAGCAGGCTCTCACAGGTGGTAGTATCGGCAGGCCTAGTACGCCAAAAACCTGCTGGTGCCAGTGAGAGAGCGGTCACCAAACAACGCTATCTCACTGGATCAGGCTCTCGCAGGCGGTCGTATCGGCAGGCCTAGTACGCTGTAGACATGTTGGTGCCGGTGAGGTTGTCCATCTCGACAAACTTTGGTATAGGCGGAGGCTGTAAAAACACAAGGGCACACTCCGCACCTCGCGCGAAAGAAAAGGGCAAAACTTACCAGGCTATTGAGTATGGGAAGACTCTGCATTTTCAGGTGCATACTAGCGTCTTCGAAGTACAGATTCGAAGGACTTTTCCTAATCTGATGTTGCTGATGCTGCTGTGAGTGCACATCATGCCCTAGTCCGAACGAGCCAACGTCAAAATTTTGCAGTGTCGTGGCGTATG
>Ga0265780_10000104_pt1 | contig 134233 bp, 110 predicted proteins | sample P1T30metagenome_FD_192432 | JGI IMG/M metagenome (GOLD analysis project Ga0265780, IMG submission 192432) | Plant litter microbial communities from East Loma Ridge, Irvine, California - P1 T30 | ecosystem: Environmental > Terrestrial > Plant litter > Unclassified | place: USA: California...
CCGGCGAGGCCGACCTGGTGCTGGGCTGCGACATGCTGACCGCCGGCGCCGCCGATGCCATCTCCAAGATGCGCCCGGGCCGCACGACCGTCGTGGTCAACCTGCACGAGCAGCCGACCGGCACCTTCGCCCAGCAGCGCGACTGGGAATTCCCGGCGGCGCAGGTACGCGCGCTGATCGAAGAGGCGGTCGGCGGCGCGGCCGGCGTCGACTTTCTCGATGCGACGAAACTGGCAACCGCGCTGATGGGCGACTCGATCGCGGCCAACCTGTTCATGCTCGGCTACGCCTGGCAAAAAGGCCTGGTGCCGCTGTCGGAAGCGTCGCTGCTGCGCGCCATCGAACTGAATGGCGTGGCGGTCGCCTCCAACAAGCGCAGCTTCCTTTGGGGCCGCCGCGCCGCCGCCAACCTGCAGCGCGTTGAAAAGGTCGCCATTCCGTCGCAGGCGGTGGTGGTGCAGATGCCGCAAAGCCTGGACACCATCGTCAAGAAGCGCGTCGAGTTCCTGACCGGCTACCAGGATGCCGCCTATGCCGCGCAGTACGCGGCGCTGGTCGCCCGCGTGCGCGAGGCCGAACGCGACCGCGGCCTGGGCAACAAGCTGGGCATGGCGGTGGCGAAGTCGCTGTTCAAGCTGATGGCCTATAAAGACGAATACGAAGTCGCGCGCCTGTACACCGACGGCCGCTTCGTCGAGCAGGTGCAGAGCCAGTTCGAAGGCAAGTTCAGCCTGAAATTCAATATGGCGCCGCCGCTGTTCGCGAAAAAGGACGCCAAGGGCCACCTGGTGAAAGCCGAATTCGGCTCGTGGATGTGGGGCGCTTTCAAGCTGCTGGCGAAACTGAAAGGCTTGCGTGGCGGCGTGTTCGACGTGTTCGGCTACACGGCCGAGCGCAAGATGGAACGCGCACTGATCGCCGAGTACAGCGCCATGATCGAGGGCCTGCTGCCGGCGCTGGATGCCTCCAGCCACGCCACCGCGGTCGAGCTGGCGGCGCTGCCGGAGCAGATCCGCGGCTTCGGGCACGTGAAGGAAAAGGCCGTGGCCGAGTACCGGGTGCGAAAGGCGGCGCTGCTGGGCGGCGATGTGAAGCAACGCGCTGCCTGATTGGTCAGCTTTACAACCGTCATTCCCGCGAAGGCGGGAATGACGTTATTTTGATCGCCGTCCTCTTCTTGACGTTAACGTAAACGTCATATACCGTACAAAGAACAGCTGTTCGCTTCCGACATTCCAAGGAACACCATGAACGACATCACTCCCGCCGCCAGACTCGAGCTGCCGGAACAGCCGAAACTGGCCAACAAGGTGCGTTTCGTCACCGCAGCCTCCCTGTTCGACGGCCATGACGCCTCGATCAACATCATGCGCCGCATCCTGCAGTCGAACGGCGCCGAAGTCGTCCACCTGGGCCACAACCGTTCGGTCGACGAAGTCGTTACCGCGGCCCTGGCCGAAGACGTGCAAGGCATCGCCATTTCCAGCTACCAGGGCGGCCACGTCGAATATTTCAAGTACATGATCGACCTGCTGCGCCAGCGCGGCGGGGCCCACATCAAGGTGTTCGGCGGCGGCGGCGGCGTGATCGTCCCGGCCGAGATCGAGGAATTGCATGCCTACGGCGTGACCCGCATCTTCAGCCCGGAAGACGGCCAGCGCATGGGCCTGGTCGGCATGATCCGCTCGATGCTGGAAGCCTGCGACGTCGATTTGTCGCCTTACGCCCCGACCACGGTCGAACCGCTGCGCACCGGCCCGATCGAAGCGCGCCACCGCCCGCTGGCCCAACTGATCACGGCGCTGGAAAACAATCGCGTCGATGGGAGTCTGCGCAAGCAGGTCATGGACCTGGCCGAAGGGCTGAAGGTGCCGGTGCTCGGCATCACCGGCACTGGCGGCGCCGGCAAATCCTCGCTGACCGATGAACTCATCCGCCGCATCCGCCTCGACCAGGACGACCGCCTGAACATCGCCGTCGTCTCGATCGACCCGTCGCGCCGCAAGTCGGGCGGCGCCCTGCTCGGCGACCGCATCCGCATGAACGCGATCAATCCGTGGAATGGGCAGAGCCGGGTGTTCATGCGCTCGCTGGCCACGCGCGAAGCGGGTTCCGAAATTTCCCAGGCCTTGCCGGACGTGATCGCGGCCTGCAAGCTGGCCGGCTTCGACCTTGTCATCGTCGAAACCTCGGGCATCGGCCAGGGCGACGCCGCCATCGTGCCGCACGTCGATCTGTCGATGTACGTGATGACCCCGGAATTCGGCGCCGCCTCGCAGCTGGAAAAGATCGACATGCTGGATTTCGCCGACTTCATCGCGATCAACAAATTCGACCGCAAGGGCGCCCAGGATGCGCTGCGCGACGTCGCGAAACAGTACCAGCGCAACCGCGAACTGTGGAGCATGTCGCCGGAGCAGATGCCGGTGTATGGCACCCAGGCCTCGCGCTTCAACGACGATGGCGTCACGGCGCTCTACCACGGCCTGCTGCCGGCGCTGAGTGAACTCGGCCTGCGCGTCAGCACGCCGAAACTGCCGGCACCGGCCGCACACTACTCGAGCGGCAAGAACGTGATCGTCCCGCCGGCGCGCACGCGCTATCTGGCGGAAATCGCGGACACCGTGCGCGGCTACCACCGCAACGTCGGCAAACAAGTGAAACTCGCGCGCGAGCGCCAGCAATTGACGGAAACGGCGCGCATGCTGGCGGCCGCCAATCGGGAAGTGGTGCTGGACGACTTGATCCAGGAACGCGACGGCGCCATGGACGGCGAGGTCAAGAAACTGCTGGCCGCCTGGCCGCAACTGCAGGCCACCTATGCCGGCGACGAACATGTCGTCAAGATCCGCGACAAGGAAATCCGGACCAGCCTGGTGCAGACGACGCTGTCCGGTACCAGGGTGCGCAAGGTCGCACTGCCGAAATACGAAGACCACGGCGAAATCCTGCGCTTCCTGATGCTGGAAAACGTGCCGGGCGCCTTCCCCTTCACGGCCGGCGTATTCCCCTTCAAGCGTGAAGGCGAAGACCCGACGCGCATGTTCGCCGGCGAAGGTGACGCCTTCCGCACCAATAAACGCTTCAAGCTGGTCTCCACCGGCATGGATGCGAAACGCCTGTCCACCGCCTTCGACTCCGTCACCCTGTACGGCGCCGACCCGGCGCTGCGGCCCGACATCTACGGCAAGGTGGGCAACTCGGGCGTCTCGATCGCGACGCTGGACGACATGAAGGTGCTGTACGACGGTTTCGACCTGTGCAGCCCGAGTACCTCGGTGTCGATGACGATCAACGGCCCGGCGCCGACCATTCTCGCCATGTTCATGAACACCGCCATCGACCAGCAGATCGACAAGTTCGTGGCGGACCAGGGCCGCCAGCCGGATGCGGACGAAACCGCGAAGATCCGCGCCTGGGTGCTGGCCAACGTGCGCGGCACCGTGCAGGCCGACATCCTGAAGGAAGACCAGGGCCAGAACACCTGCATCTTCTCGACCGAGTTCTCGCTGAAGGTGATGGGCGACATCCAGGCCTACTTCGTGCAGCACCATGTGCGCAATTTCTATTCGGTGTCGATCTCCGGCTATCACATCGCCGAAGCCGGCGCGAATCCGATCTCGCAGCTGGCCTTCACGCTGTCGAACGGTTTTACTTTTGTCGAAGCCTACCTCGCGCGCGGCATGCACATCGACGATTTCGCACCGAATTTGTCGTTCTTCTTCTCGAACGGCATGGACCCGGAATACACGGTGCTGGGCCGGGTGGCGCGCCGCATCTGGGCGGTATCCATGCGCGACAAGTACGGCGCCAACGACCGCTCGCAAAAGCTGAAGTACCACGTGCAGACCTCGGGCCGTTCGCTGCACGCCCAGGAAATCGACTTCAACGACATCCGCACCACACTGCAGGCGCTGATCGCGATCTACGACAACTGCAATTCGCTGCACACCAATGCCTACGACGAGGCGATCACCACGCCGACCGACGAATCGGTGCGGCGCGCGCTGGCCATCCAGCTGATCATCAACCGCGAATGGGGCCTGGCCAAGAACGAAAACCCGAACCAGGGCGCCTACATCATCGATGAACTCACCGACCTGGTCGAGGAAGCGGTGCTGCAGGAGTTCGAACGCATCGCCGAGCGCGGCGGCGTGCTGGGCGCCATGGAAACCGGCTACCAGCGCGGCAAGATCCAGGAAGAGTCGATGCTGTACGAGCACAAGAAGCACGATGGCTCACTACCCATCATCGGCGTCAACACCTTCCGCAACCCGAAAGGCACGGGCGCCCCGGCCACCATCGAACTGGCACGCTCGACCGACGACGAAAAGCAGTCGCAGCTGACGCGCCTGGACGCCTTCCACGCCCGCCACGCGGACGCCGCCCCGGCCGCCCTGGCCGCCCTGCAGCAAGCTGCCATCGACAACGACAACGTGTTCGCGCGCCTGATGGACGCCGTGCGCGTATGCTCGCTGGGCCAGATCACCACGGCCCTGTTCGAAGTGGGTGGGCAGTACCGCCGCAATATGTGATTGATTCGGTCCGTACTCGCATTAATGATGGGTTATGCATTTACTCCAACTGCATAACCCATCAAAGTTTTGAGACGTTTGTCTTCAAAATTGCTACAGAACTGCTCGTATTCTCCTGCTTGAGTTGAAAACAAGTAGAAAGATGTGCAAGATAGAAAAGTTTATGAACTTTTCTTGCCACATTTTCTTACCCATTTGATCCTGCTTGAAGGAGCATTTCCGTGGACTTGATTGACCAGCTTAAAGCACTAGCTACACGTATTCAAAATACGAAAAACCTCATCCAGACGGAGGAGGCGACCAAGAATGCAATGGTTATGCCATTCATTCAAATCCTTGGCTACAACGTGTTCGACCCGACCGAAGTAACCCCGGAACTGGTGGCAGACGTCGGAACGAAAAAGGGCGAGAAGGTAGATTATGCGATCCTGCGGGATAGCAAGCCAATCATGCTGTTTGAATGCAAAAAATGCGGCGCTGACCTCCACATCAATCATGCTGGACAACTCTTCCGTTATTTCCATGTCACTGCATCCCGCTTCGGCGTACTGACTAATGGACTGAAATACAAGTTCTTCACCGACCTAGAGCAGCCGAACAAGATGGATGACACACCATTTTTCGAGTTCGATCTTCTCGATTTCAAGGAGCGGGATGTTGATGAGCTCAAGAAGTTTGCCAAATCTACATTCGATATCGATACTATTCTGACAACTGCGAGCGACCTCAAATACACTCGAATCATCCAGGAGCGCCTGACGGAATGGGTAGGAAACCCTCCTGACGAGTTTGTCCGTCTGCTGTCTGGCGACCTGCTTGGCAATCGTCGATTCAGTGCGACCTTGAAAGATCAGTTTTCCCAACTCACTAAGCGTGCTTTTGAGCAATTATTGACAGAACGCATCAATGCCCGCCTTAAAGGAGCAATGGCGGCTGAGTCACCTGTATTCGTAGAAGAGTCGGCGCCGATTATTCCATCCTCCGCTGATGATCCTGAAATCATCACAACCGCAGAGGAAATAGAAGGTCTGCATATTATCCGTTCGATCCTCCGGGAAGTCGTCAGCCCGCGCCGCATTGTCATGCGGGACAACCTAAGCTATTGCGCCATACTTTTGGACGATAACAACCGTAAGCCGGTTTGCCGTCTACGTTTCAACAATACGCAGAAGCTTGCGGTCGGCCTTTTTGGAGCTGATAAAAACGAAGAGAGGTTCTCGCTTCAGAATATTGATGATCTCTACAGCTTTGCAGATCAATTGCGGGCAACCGTACAAATGCACCTGCCGGCTGGGAACTAAATCACCTGTATCATCTCGTGGGAAGTGGCATCAGTGAATCGGGAAAGGAGCACCTTTGTGCTCCTGCCTTCAATCCTCAACCTTCGGTTCGCCATTTGGCTATCGGCCTAGTTCGTGGGCTTCCGTCATTGCCCTACCGTAGAATGGTTCCGCAACCACCACGGAGCCACCCATGCCGATCAAGCCGGAAGACCTCGCCGCCCTGATGCAGGAAGTCGAGCAGGAAGATCCCATCGATTTCGCCGACCTTCCCTTCCCCGAAGACGAGCTGCGCAAGCTGGTCGCCATCCAGTTGTGCGACATGGCGGCGTCGATGGACCATCTGAATACCGAGGATAAACTGATGACCCTGCTGGCCGTGTCGGCCAAGCTGGTGTTGGAAAACATGGTGCTGCATATACAGTTGCTCAGGCGTCATGGTTTGCCGGTCGGCGACGATGTCACGGCCTTGCTGAAGCGCCTGCAAAAAGACGAATGAAGCAAAAATAATTCACCTCAGCAATTAACATTTCACTGCACTGTCATATTTACGCAAACTTTGACCAGACAGGTGGCGCATCTACCACTTTTACCCCGCCTGAACAGGGATTTGCACGGCATAGCCGCACTGCGCGGCTTACAATCTATTCCTTCAGGTATTATTGTTGAAGAGGAATTCGCTGAGTCAGCGCTTCCATCACCACCCCCGAAGGAATCCAGAATGTCGCGCCACGCCAACAAGCTCACACTCACCGCCTTACTGGTAGGAAACCCTCCTGACGAGTTTGTCCGTCTGCTGTCTGGCGACCTGCTTGGCAATCGTCGATTCAGTGCGACCTTGAAAGATCAGTTTTCCCAACTCACTAAGCGTGCTTTTGAGCAATTATTGACAGAACGCATCAATGCCCGCCTTAAAGGAGCAATGGCGGCTGAGTCACCTGTATTCGTAGAAGAGTCGGCGCCGATTATTCCATCCTCCGCTGATGATCCTGAAATCATCACAACCGCAGAGGAAATAGAAGGTCTGCATATTATCCGTTCGATCCTCCGGGAAGTCGTCAGCCCGCGCCGCATTGTCATGCGGGACAACCTAAGCTATTGCGCCATACTTTTGGACGATAACAACCGTAAGCCGGTTTGCCGTCTACGTTTCAACAATACGCAGAAGCTTGCGGTCGGCCTTTTTGGAGCTGATAAAAACGAAGAGAGGTTCTCGCTTCAGAATATTGATGATCTCTACAGCTTTGCAGATCAATTGCGGGCAACCGTACAAATGCACCTGCCGGCTGGGAACTAAATCACCTGTATCATCTCGTGGGAAGTGGCATCAGTGAATCGGGAAAGGAGCACCTTTGTGCTCCTGCCTTCAATCCTCAACCTTCGGTTCGCCATTTGGCTATCGGCCTAGTTCGTGGGCTTCCGTCATTGCCCTACCGTAGAATGGTTCCGCAACCACCACGGAGCCACCCATGCCGATCAAGCCGGAAGACCTCGCCGCCCTGATGCAGGAAGTCGAGCAGGAAGATCCCATCGATTTCGCCGACCTTCCCTTCCCCGAAGACGAGCTGCGCAAGCTGGTCGCCATCCAGTTGTGCGACATGGCGGCGTCGATGGACCATCTGAATACCGAGGATAAACTGATGACCCTGCTGGCCGTGTCGGCCAAGCTGGTGTTGGAAAACATGGTGCTGCATATACAGTTGCTCAGGCGTCATGGTTTGCCGGTCGGCGACGATGTCACGGCCTTGCTGAAGCGCCTGCAAAAAGACGAATGAAGCAAAAATAATTCACCTCAGCAATTAACATTTCACTGCACTGTCATATTTACGCAAACTTTGACCAGACAGGTGGCGCATCTACCACTTTTACCCCGCCTGAACAGGGATTTGCACGGCATAGCCGCACTGCGCGGCTTACAATCTATTCCTTCAGGTATTATTGTTGAAGAGGAATTCGCTGAGTCAGCGCTTCCATCACCACCCCCGAAGGAATCCAGAATGTCGCGCCACGCCAACAAGCTCACACTCACCGCCTTACTGTCCGGCGCTTTCATGGTCGCTGGCCTGGGTGCCTGCGGCAAGACCCAGACCACCGAATCGCTGCTGGCGGACGCCCAGCAATATCAACAAAAAGGCGACACCAAAGCCGCCCTGATCCAGCTGAAGAACGCCGTCGAGAAGAGCCCGGAAAATGGCGAAGCCCGCATCGCGCTGGGCAATCTCGAACTGGCCATGGGCGACGTGCCCTCTGCCGAGAAGGAATTCCGCAAGGCGCGTGCGCTCGGCATCGCCGCCGACCGCATCCTGCCGCTGCTGGCCAGGGCGCTGGCGCAACAGGGCAAATTCAAGGATATCCTGGATGAAGTGACGCCGGACATGGCCGCCAAATCGGCGCCGCTGCTGGCCCTGCGCGGTGAAGCCTTGCTGACCACCGGCAAGCCCGAGGATGCCAAGGCCGCCTTCGACGCGGCGCTGGCCCTGAATCCGAACGCCGGCAATGCCCTGCTCGGCCTGGCGCGCCTGGCGGTTCTGGCGAAAGACCGCGACGCGGCCCAGCGCTACGTGGATGACGCGGTCGCCAAGGATCCGAAGAACCCCGAAGTCTTCATGGCCCAGGGCACCATGCTGCGCATGCAGGGCAAGCCCGAGGAGGCCCTGGCCGCCTTCAGCCAGGCGCTGGCGCTGGAACCGGGCCACCGCACCGCCCACATCGAAAAAGCCTATATCGAAATCGCCCGCGGCAAGTTCCCCGCAGCGAAGGCGGAAATCGATGCCGCGCAAAAGAACGCACCGGGCAATTTGCTGGTCACCTACACCAACGCCCTCTATGAATTCACCCAGGGCAAATTCTCGGCTGCCCAGGACAACTTGCAGCGCATCTTGAAAGTGTCGCCGGATCACATGCCGAGCGTCTTGCTGGCGGGTGCATCCGAACTGCAGCTGGGCGCCACCCAGCAGGCCGAACAGCACTTGCGCAAATACCTGGAAGCGGCGCCGAACGACATTTATGCGCGCAAGCTGCTGGCCCAGGTCCAGCTCAAGAATGCCCAGCCGGTCGATGCCGCCGCCACCCTGGCACCGGCCCTGAAAAGCGCCGCCGACGACCCGCAATTGCTGGCCCTCGCCGGCGAGTCCTATATGCAGGTGCGCGACTTCAACAAAGCCGGCAGCTACCTGGAAAAAGCCGCCGAACTGGCACCGAAAGCCGCCGGCGTGCGCACCTCGCTCGGCCTGTCCAAGCTGGCCCGCGGCGACGAGTCGGGTGGCCTGAGCGACCTGGCCATGGCGACCACGCTGGATCCGAAGTCCTCGCGCGCCACCATGGCGCTGGTGCAGACCGAACTCGGTCTCAAGCACTTCGACAAAGCGCTGGCCGCGGCCGATGCGCTGGCCAAACAGGAACCCAAGAATCCGCAGGTCTACAACCTGAAAGGTGCGGTCAACATGGTCAAGGGAGACGTCCCGGCCGCCCGCGCCGCCCTTGAGCAGGCACTGACCCTGGACCCGACCTTCGCGCCGGCCGTGAAGAACATGGCGCGCCTGGACCTGGTCGAGAAAAAGCCCGAGGTCGCCAAGGGGCGCTACGAAAAAGTCCTGGAAAAGGACAAGAACAACGTCGACGCGATGAACTCGCTCGGCCAGTTGGCCATGCTGCAGAACCGCCAGGACGAAGCCACCAGCTGGTTCGAAAAGGCCAGCAACGCCAGCCCGAACGCGGTGGCGCCGGCGGTCACGCTCGGCATGCAATACCTGCGCACCAACCAGGCGCCCAAGGCCCTGAAGCTGGCACGCCAGTTCCAGACCGCCAACCAGACCAATCCCGAGCTGCTGGACTTGCTGGGCCAGGCGCAGGTCGCCAACAAGGACTTGAACGGCGCGCTGGAAACCTACAGCAAGCTGGCCAACGTCTTGCCGAAGTCGGCCATGCCGCAGATGCGTCTGGCTGCCGTGCACATGACCATGAAGAACAACGCCGCCGCCGCGGATGACATCAAGCGTGCGGTCGAGCTGCAGCCGGAACTGGTGCCGGCGCGCATGGCCCAGATCGAACTGGCGATGCGCAACGGCCGTCCGGACGAGGCTCTGGCGGTCGCGCGCCAGATGCAGAAGATGAACGACAAATCGCCGGTCGGCTTTGCGACCGAGGGTGACGTCCTGCTGGCCCAGCACAAGGCGGCGCAAGCCGTGCCGGCCTACGACAAGGCGCTGGCGCTGGGCAAATCGCCCCAGCTGCTGGTGCGCTCGATGCAGGCCCTGAACGCGGCCGGCAAGAGCAAGGAAGCCGAAGCGCGCGGCAGCCAGTGGCTGAAGGAGCATCCGGGCGACCAGTTGGTGAGCTTGTTTGTGGCCGAGATGAACCTGGCCAACAAGGATTACAAGGCGGCGATCGCGCTGCTGGAAAACGCGGTCAAGCAAAACCCGAACAATGCCGCCGCCATGAACAACCTGGCGTATGCCTACCAGCAGGCCAGGGATCCGCGCGCCCTGCCCACCGCCGAACAGGCTTTCAAGCTGGCCGGCGACAACCCGGGCGTGATGGATACCCTCGGCTGGATGCTGGTGGAACAGGGGAATACCGGGCGTGGCCTGCCTTTGCTGCAGAAGGCCAGCAGCATGGCGCCGACTGCCAGCGAAATCCGTTATCACCTGGCTGTTGGCCTGCATAAATCGGGCGACAAACAGGGCGCGCGCAAGGAACTGAACACGCTGCTCGCGCAAGGCAAGCCTTTCCCCCAGGCCGAGGACGCACGCGCATTGCTAAAGACCTTGTAACTCGGTAATATACGTTATTCATAATAAAACAATAAGTCGCGCTGGATGCGGGGGGCGCGGCAAGCTAATTTGGCGCCGCTGCCGGTGGCCGGCGCTTACCCACTTGTCGGGGCTTTCTAAACGGGGAATCCAGCGATGACGACTTTCGACGATTTCAAGGATCCAGAGGGTGAATCGGCCGTAACCCTATCGGACGCTCATGTTTTCAATGATCGCGATAATATTACGCCCTCTCAATATGAGGATGTGATCGTGAACCACGATTCGTATGGAATCCGGCTTACCGATACGGCGGACGGGCGAAACTCAGCCAGTATGTTGATCAACAAGATGTACGCCTGGCGTGGTTACGCCGGCACGCATCAGCTGAGTGACGACCCCAATCGCATTACCCTCACCGCAACCGACAAAGGCGAGGTGGTGGGTACGCTTACCATCGGTATCGATTCGCCGATCGGCCTGATGGCCGATCAGATATTCAAGGAAGAGCTGGACGCCCACCGCAACAAGGGCGCGCGCCTGTGCGAGTTCACGAAACTGGCATTCGATCCCTCGGTACGCTCGAAAACCTCGCTGGCCAACCTGTTTCACCTGGCCGTGATCTACGGCCGCGATATCCATCAATGCACCGATATCGTCATCGAAGTCAATCCGCGCCACCGCCGTTTTTACGAGCGCATGCTGGGTTTCAAGCAGGAAGGTGAATTGAAGATCAATCCGCGCGTCGATGCACCGGCTTTTTTGCTGCGCGTCAACCTGGATTTCGTGACCGAGCAGATCGAAAAATACGGTGGTACCTTCAGCGCTGACAATACGGTCACCGAACGCTCGTTCTATCCGTATTTCTTTTCCCCGCGCGAGGAAATGGGTATCAAAAACCGTCTGCTGCGCATGGACGAACAACACGCGGTATGATCCAGCGTGCACGTGGCATGCATTCCCCGCTGCCACGCTCCCTTCTTACAATCTGCAATCGCATCCCCATCGATGAACAATCCGTTCCGCTATGAACAGGCGTTTTCGCGCAATATAGGCTGGGTCACGCCGGCAGAACAATCCACCCTGCGCGGCAAACGCGTCGCGATCGCCGGCGGCGGCGGGGTCGGCGGTGTCCACCTGCTGACCCTGGCACGCCTGGGTGTCGCCCATTTCCACATCGCCGATTTCGACAGCTTCGACATCGTCAACTTCAACCGCCAGGTCGGCGCCATGATGTCGACCGTCGGCCAGCCCAAGGCCGAAGTGCTGGCGCGCATGGCCAAGGACATCAATCCCGAGATCGACATCAAGATCTTCGACGAAGGCGTCAACAAGGGCAACCTGAAGGACTTCCTGGCCGGGGTGGACCTCTACGTCGATGCACTCGACTTCTTCGCCTTCGATGCGCGCCAGCAGACCTTTGCGGCCTGTGCCGAGCTCGGCATTCCCGCGACCACCGCCGCCCCGCTGGGCATGGGCGCGGCCCTGCTCAACTTCCTGCCGGGCCAGATGACTTTCGAAGAATACTTCCAGTGGGGCGATTTGCCGGAGCTGGACAAGGCGATCCGCTTCGTGGTGGGCCTGGCCCCGGCCGGCCTGCACCGCCCCTACCTGGTGGTGCCGGAAGCCGTCAATTTCGCCGAGCGGCGCGGTCCCTCGACCTTCATGGCCTGCCAGCTGTGCGCCGGCATCGTTGCCACCGAAGCCCTCAAGATCCTGCTCGGGCGCGGCAAGGTGCTGGCGGCGCCGCATGGCGTGCAGTTCGACGCCTACCGCAACAAGCTGACCCACACCTGGCGCCCCGGCGGCAACGGCAACCCCCTGCACCGCCTGATGATCGGCGTCGCCAAGCGCCAAATGACCAAACAACTGGCACCACAGGCATGAACATCCCGCAAAGCATCCACCGCATCCTGGAATTGGCGCGCTGGGCGCCGAGCGGCGACAATACCCAGTGCTGGCGCTTCGAAGTGGCGGCGCCCGACCACCTGGTGGTCCACGCCTACGATACCCGCCACGACACCGTCTACGACCTCGACGGCCATCCGAGCCAGATCTCGATGGGCGCGCTGCTGGAAACCATCGATATCGCGGCCAGCGAGCAAGGCTTGCGCGCCGCCACCGTGCGCCGCGCCGACAGCCCGCTCGACCGTCCCGTGTTCGACGTCCGCTTCAGCCATGACGCCGCAATCGCGCCCAGCCCCCTGCTCGGCGCCATCGAAAAGCGTTCTGTGCAGCGCCGCGCGATGAACACGCGTCCGCTGAGCGCGGCCGAGAAGGCGGCGCTGGAAGCCTGCGTCGGTCCGGACTTCGCCGTCACCTGGATCGAAGGCTTCGGTCCCAAGCTGAAGGCGGCCCGGCTGATGTTCAACAATGCCAGGCTGCGCCTGACCATGCCCGAAGCGTTCGAGGTGCACCGCCGCATCATCCACTGGAACGCGACCCACAGCCCGGACAAGGTGCCGGACCAGGCCCTGGGCGTGGACAAGGCCACGCTCAAGCTCATGAAATGGGCAATGGTCAGCTGGAAGCGGATGTCGACCATGAACGCCCTGATGGGCACCTGGGCGCCGCGCCTGCAGATGGACCTGGTGCCGGGCCTGGCCTGCGCCGCCCACTTCGTGCTCAAGGCGAAGCGCCAGCCGCAGACCATCGACGATTACGTGCAGGCCGGCCGCGCGGTGCAGCGCTTCTGGCTCACGCTCACCCGGCTCGGCCTCTACATGCAGCCGGAAATGACGCCGCTGATCTTCGCCAAGTACGTGCGCGAGAACACGCCTTTTACGCGCGAGACCCGGCTGCACGCACCGGCGCGCCGGCTGCAGCAGCAAGGCGCCGAACTGATCTTCAATGACGCGCTGTATCCGGTCTACATGGGCCGCCTGGGTGCCGGCCCGGCACCGGTGGCGCGTTCGCAGCGCCTGGATGTCGAGCAGCTGATCAAACGCTGATTACTCGCCTGGCTTGCCGTCACGGCAAGCGGAAAACGCAGACACAAAACGCGACTACAAAAATGCAGGCGAAAAAAAAGAGCAGGTCACCCTGCTCTTTTTTATTGTATTACCCGATTGGGTAATTAAGCCTTCTTGCTGCGCTTGCGTGCTGCGACGCCGGCGCCCAGCATGGCGATACCGAACAGGGCCAGCGAGCCCGGCTCAGGCACTTCAGCCAGTTTGAACTGACCGTTGTTGCTGACGAAGAAGTTCTGGCCAGGGATGTTGGCGTAGGTGGTGCCGGTGGTGCAGCCAGGACCAGTGTAGCCGCCGAATTGGCAAGCAACTTCCGACACCAGGTTCGGGGTGAAGTTGGTCACGCCGTTGGCGTTGGTGAAGGCGAAGGCCAGGATGTCTTCCGAGCTCAGGTCTTGACCGTTTTCACGGAAGAAGTAGCCCGATGCCAGGGCGCCAGCGCTTGCCTTGGCGTACACGGTCACTTGGCCGTTGCTGATCGGGTTGCCCGATGCGTCGACGTTGCCGCCGCCGCCCATCAGCACGTCGAAGCTGGCGATCAGCTTGCCGTTGTCGGCGCCGTAGATGCCGTTGGTGCTGGTGTAGTCGTTGGCCAGATCCTGGTAGATGTTGATGGTGCCGCCGGTGAACTGGAAGGCGCCGTTGAAGGTGCCAGTGCCGGTCGCCGCGAAGGTCGCAGTGATGTTACCGCCCGGGTAGGTCACCGGGAAGAACTGGCCGTTGCTGTCGGCCTGGCCGATGTTGAAAACGGCGTTTTCCTGGAAGTTGAAGCTGTTCGAGCCAGTGGCAGCCAGCTGGATGAAGGCATTGCCGTTGACGTCCAGGTATTCACGGATGGTTTGGCCGTTCGAATAACCGGCGCCGACCGGGTTGAAGACCCAGTTGGTCAGGACGTCGTCTGCATGCGCAGCACCGGTCATCGAAAGAGCAACAGCAGCAGCGCACGACAGTTTTTTCAGAAATTTCATGATTCGTTCTTCCTCGCTTGGTTGATCGGTGTAGCAATGCCTCTTTATAAGCAATTGATGTGCCAGCTTATGCAATGCGTTTAATATCAACCACTTAGGGTCGTTAAGTTGACCTCGAATCAAGTGGCTGTAAAAAATATCGACATAAAATTATGTTATTAATTTCAATATAGAAATTATATCGAAAGTTGCTATTTTTTAATTTCTGTCTTTTTAGAAATAAATGCCTTGTGAAACAGGTGCCGCGCCAACAGACGCGGCGGCATGCGCAGCCAGTTACCTCTCACATACAAGATAAAGCGCGCGGCCGCGCTGAACGCGTCGTCGCAGCTGGTGTGCATGGGCAGCAGCGCCCGTCCAAACAAACCGTCCATCAGCATGCGCAACGGAAGGCCCGGCCCCAGCGGTGCGACCGCGTCCAGTACCTCATCCGGCACCCGGGTGCCCAGCAGGCGCCGGCTATAGCGCAGCGCATAGAACAGGGGCCGGCCCAGCTGCAGTTCGCGCGCGCGCCCCGGCAGCGCGTCCCAGAAGCCGGGCCGGCCGCCGAACTCCTGCAGCATGCGGTGCAGGTCGAGCAGGTCGCGCAAGCCCTTGTCGAATTCGCCATCGAAGAACAAATGCACCGCGCTGTGCAGCACCATGTCGCATGGTGCCAGCGTGGCCAGGCCAGGCATGCCCTCGATCGGCACCGCGGCGGCGCGCAGCTTGTCCGGATCCGGGCGCACCGGCGCCGTCTCCGGAAGGATCGCGTGGTGCACGTCGATGCTGGTGCGACGGCGCACATGCTGCATCGGCGGCAGCTCGTGCATCCACTGGCGGTAATAGCGCTGGTCGTAGGCGTCATGGCCAGTGCCGGCCCAGCCGTGCAGCATCAGCGCCGACTCGACCTGGTCCAGGCGTGTCTTCGGCACCAGGATGTCGATGTCGCCGAACAGCCGTCCCGCCCCGGCGCGCAGGCCAGCCATCGCATAGGCCGCGCCTTTCAACAGCAGCAGCGGCGCAGCTTCCTTGACCAGCGCCGCCTGGATGCATTCGACTTCGAAGCGCACCGCCTGGCGGTGGCGCGTGGCCAGCGCGCGCACCCATTCCAGGTGTGCGCGCGGCTGCGCCGGCACGGCGTCCAGCAGGCCGCGCTCCTCGAGCAGCGCCAGCAGCGTCGGACTGAGGTTGGTGCTGGTCGACTGGCGCAAGGCCAGGTCCCACTCGGCCAGGCTCAGCGAAGCGGCCCGGTCCGGGTCGCGCAGCAACCTGACCAGGATCGGTAGCCGCTTCATCGCGGCGGCTCCAGTGCGGCAAACACGGCCATCGCTTCGTCCAGCGCGCTGTAGCGGAAGTCGTAGCTGGCGCAGCCATCGATCGCCGCGGCCAGGGTCTGGAAGCCGCGCCCACCCATATGACTGTAATTGAAGGCGTTGTCGGCCACGCGGAAAAAGGCGCTGGCGCGCGGAATCGGCGTCAGCGAGGTGGCGGCGCCGGCCTCGTATCTGGGGAACACGATCCAGGCCGGGCGCGCCGTCTCGTGGGCGCGCGCCACGCTGGCCGACGGCGCCTTCAGGTGCGCCACCGTACCCTTTGTGGTATTGCTGACCGGGACGCTGAACACCGCATCGGCAACGTAGTCCCGGATCACGTCGATCGAGCGGTTCTTGAGGCTGACCGGGCGAGGCACCGGCACCAATACACCGTCCGCCGGGCGGAACAGCGCCAGTTCATCGGACAACAGGCGCCAGCCGCGGTTGACCAGCGCCGCGCACAGCGTGCTCTTGCCCGAGCCCGGCGGCGCCGGCAGGATGGCCGCGCAGCCGCCGCGCTCGACCACCGCGGCGTGGATCATCAGGTAGGCGTGGGCGCGCGTCGAGATGCACCAGTTCAGGCCCCATTCGAGCATGGGGAAGGCGTGGGCCTGGGGCAGCGGCTCGAAAGGCAGCTGGCCGTCGAGGTCGAAATTCACTTGCGGCTTGTACCAGCGGCGCATGCCGCCCGGGTGGCGCAGGCCGACGTGGAAATCGGCGAAGGCATCGCCGTCGTGCAGCGGATAATCGCCGTACAGGGTGTCGATGCCGTCGGCCACCTGGCGAAGCGGCGAATGGATGCGGCTGACGAAGGCGCCGGTCTGCACCAGCAGCCCGGCACTGGACAGGCGCGCCTCGAGCTGGGTACGGCTGAGCGATGCGACCGTCAGCATGCCAAGGTGTCGATGAGGTTCAAGTGTGCCAGGTCGCGCAGCAGGAGATCGGTCTCGTGGTCGAGGGCGGCCGCGTCGATATCGAACCCGGCCTGCAGGATGGCGGCCAGCGCCCCGCGCGTGGCCGGTGCCCGGCGCAGCGCCAGCAGCAATTCGATGGCGCCGTCGCCCAGCAGGTGGGTGTCGCCGGACAAGTCGTTATACAGTACGCACTCGCCATCCCACTGCCGGTACTGCAAAGTCTGCCCCGGCCGGAGGCGCCAGGTCTCGCAGGCGGCCAAGCTCAGTCCATGGTGCCGTACAAGTAACCGACGATGTCGTCGGCATACCACTTCTGGCCAGCCATGGGGGCGTAATAGCCTTTCGTGACCCATTCGGTCCACACCGAACGCAAGGTTTCGATGTTGACGAAATTGACCCGACCGGACAAGACATTCAGGTAAGCGGCCAGCATGTACTTCGCCATTTTGGAGGCATCGCAGGATGCGCCCTGCATGATGGTCGAGCAATTGGTCTTGGCATACTCGCTGCCATAGGTGCAGCTAAAGTGTTTCGAGAACAGGTCGGTCTTGCTACAGCCGGCGGGCCAGGTCGTATTGGTCCAGCGTTCCGGCGGCATGCCATTGCAGACCGGCGCCGGGCCGCGATGGCTGAGGGTGCCGATGGCTTTGTTCTGGCCGATCGCGGACACCGCGGCCGACGCCGAGATGCCGCAATAGGTGCAGGCCATGCCAGGCTGGCTGTGCAGGGTCAGCAGGACGCCCGCGGCGCCCGCGCCGGCCCGGGTGAAACGGCGGCGCGAGGCTCCCTTGGCCGACAGCGATGCCGCGGGCAACGCATCGGCCGCTTGCGGGGTCGATGCGACAGAATCAGTGTCGCTGGGTTGACGGTCTTCGGTAGCCACTTGGGTCCTCACTCGGTTTTCAGAACAGTCGGGCAGCTTGCACAATGCCAGATTCCCTAACATCAAGCAATCCTTGTGCCAATCATAAGCTGCCTAAAGGCAACGCTTTATAATCAGCCACTTAGGGCGGCTTCATTGGGTGCCATGCAGTGCTATCCGGCTCGACTGTAAGGAAACCTGACAGCCTTAGAAATAGCTTTCCGGGATCACCAGCACATCGCCCGGACGCACCTGCACGTTGGCCGAGATGTCGCCATCCTTGACCAGGTCGTCGATGCGCACCCTGAATTTTTGCTGCTTGCCATCGATGGTGCGGATCAAGCTGGCACGGTTGCCAGCGGCGAATTCCGTGGTGCCGCCGACGGCGATCATGACATCCATCAGGCTCATGTCGCGGCGGTAAGGCAGCGCCTGCGGACGGGCGGCCTGGCCGATCACGCGGATCTGCTCGCCATAGGTGCCGATGAAGCTCGTCACCACCACGGTCACCACCGGTTGCTGGATGAACTTGGCCAGCGCCTTTTCGATATCGCGTGCCAGTTCCGTCGAGGTCTTGCCGGAGGCGGGCAGGTCTTCGACCAGCGGCGTGGTGATCTTGCCATCCGGACGCACCGGCACCGACATCGACACTTCCGGATTGCGCCAGACGATGATGTTGACGCTGTCGCCCGGACCGATCAGGTAATCCGGATTGGCCGCCACCTGGGTATCGTTCGGTGCCGGCATGCCGCGCGTGGCGCAACCGCCCAGCGCCAGGGTGCTGGCAGCGACGAGCGCGATTGCCGAATATTTGATCAGGTTCGCCTTGTACTTGCCCACGTGAGATCCCTCTCGGATGTTATTAAGCCATTAACAGCGAAGTATTGTATACCAATGTGCCTAGCGGACAGACCGCGCACGATAGAAATTGTTTCTGGTAACTTATATTTGTTGCAATTACGCTCATGGCACTTACTTCTGTTGCAGCAGCTCGCGGACGTAGTTGCCGGGCACAGCATAAGTGATGCCGCTCGGGTTGGTGATCGCGTTTTCCTTCAAGCCCTTGACGAAGACGGCGTTGATCACGCCCCACACCTTGCCGCTGGCCGGATCGTACAAGGGGCTGCCGCTGTTGCCGGGATAGGCGGTGGCATCGAGCTGGAAGATATTGTAGGAAGCGCGCTGCAGCTGGGCGATCTGGCGCACGTTGAGCTTGCTCGAGTTGAGCGACGGCGTCACGACAGGCGTGATCGCGGCCAGGGTAGCGCGGTGGGTGGCGGCGTGCAGGCCCAGCACCATGCCCAGCGGGTACCCGGTGAAAGCCAGCGCCTGCCCTTCCAGGGCCTTGTCCGAATCGACCAGCTCGAGCGCTGGCAGCGGGGTACCGGACAGGCGCAGATGGGCCAGGTCGTGTTCGACGTCGCGCGCCACCAGCTGGGCCGGCCGGAAGCGCACCATGTCGCCGTCGGCGGTCACGATTCCGATTTGCTCCATGTGTTCCGAGTCGATGCTGGTCGGCACCACGTGCGAATTGGTGATCACGCTGAGGCCGTCGCCGACCACGAAGCCGGTGCCGACGAACACGGTGGCCGGGCTGCGCGTGCGTTCGAAGGTGCCGACCCCGACCACCGAGCGTTTGATGGTGGGAATGACGGCCGTCAGGTCGGCGCCCTGCGCCGCGGCCGGGACCAGCGCGGCCGGCGCGGCGCCCAGCGCCAGCACCGCCAGCAGGGCCGCGCTCAAGTGTTTTGCGGCAGGCTTCCAGGAATTAATATTTCGATAAGGCACCAAGCGTGCACCCCTTTTGCATTTAAGACATTACAATGAAGCGCTTGAATAGAAGCAAGCTAGACGCAAGTCTACGTGATGACACTTCATCCTGCACGGGTAAGCTGTTGATTTCATGCAACAAAATACTGCGATCTTATTAATATCGCGGAAATAATTGCGGGAATATAATGCAGCTCGACTCGCTTTGTTTGCAACTTGGCCGGATTTGTGTTGTAGCGGAGGCACGACAGGCAAAGGCTTTCACATTTTTCTTGTGTGTAATTGCAATTGCTCCCGCTACAAGCGATCATGCGAAGTATTTGATTATTTTCTGACCCAGCTCAAAAAGCGCACGGGTTCACTTATCGCGAGACTGACGAGATGGCAGAAATCACCGCCGTACTTTTAAATTTTCTGAAAGCAATCGGCAAGTACCGCTGGTATGCGGTCGTGATTGCCTGGACCGTGGCCCTGGTCGGCTGGGCGGTCGTGCTGCGCATTCCGCCCCAGTACGAAGCCTCGGCACGGGTCTATGTCGACACCCAGAGTATCCTGAAACCCCTGCTGTCGGGCATGACCACCACGCCCGACCTGAACCAGCAGGTGATCTTCATGCGCCGCACCCTGCTCAGCCGTCCGAACATCGAACGCCTGATGCGTGACGTCGACCTCGACGTCAAGGCCAAGGACAGCAAGGAACACGACAAGATGGTCGACCAGCTGATCTCGCAGATCCGCCTCGGCGGTACCGAACGCGACGACATCTATACGATCAGCTACGTGTCCGACAACCCGAAGCTGGGCAAGGACGTCGTGCAAGGCCTGCTGACCATCTTCGTCGAGGGCAGCTTCAGCGGCAAGAAGAACGATTCCGACAAGGCTGTCCAGTTTATTGACGACCAGATCAAGAACACCGAAGAGAAACTGGCCTCCGCCGAGAACACGCTGAAGGAATTCAAGATCAAGAACATGGGCATGCTGCCCGGTTCCGGCGATTTCGGCGGCCAGCTGAGCTCTGCCACCGAACAGCTGAACGGGGCGCGCCTGGAACTGGCCGAAGCCGAGCAGGCGCGCAATGCGATCCGCCGCCAGATCAATGGCGAGCCGGCCAAGCCGGGCAGCCCGGCGATCGATCCGGCAATGCTCGACCCGGAACTGGAAGCCCGCATCACCACGGTCCAGAAGACCCTCGATGGCCTGCGCCTGCAATACACCGAGCAGCATCCTGACGTGGTCGCCAACAAGCGCCTGCTCGACCAGCTGCTGGCACAGAAGGCCGACCTGGGCAAGACCAAGAAGCGCAGCGCGGATCCGGGCGCCGGCTACAGCCCGATGCTGCAGCAGCTGACCGTGGCGCTGTCGGCGGCCGAAGCGCGCGTGGCCTCGATGCGTGCCCGCGTCGACGAATTCTCGGCCCGTGTGGCGCGCCTGCGTTCGCAGAGCACCACGGCGCCGGAAATCGAAGCCCAACTGACCCAGCTGAACCGCGACTACGACGTCAACAAGTCGAATTACCAGCGCCTGGTCGAACGCCGCGAATCGGCGCGCCTGTCGGGCGATCTGTCCTCGGCCACCGACATGCTGACCTTCCGCGTCATCGACCCGCCGACCGTGCCGAACCAGCCGAGTGGCCCGAACCGCCTGCGCCTGTTCTCGATGGTGTTCGGCGGCGCGCTGGTGGCCGGCCTGGCCGTCGCTTTCCTGATGAGCCAGTTCCGTCCGACCTTCATGAGCCAGGCTGCCCTGCGCGACGCCACCGGCCTGCCGGTGCTGGGCGCGATCGGCATGAACTGGACCACCGAACAAACCGTGCGCCGCAAGCGCCGCCTGGTCGCCGTCGGGGTATCGGTGCTGCTGCTGCTGGGTGCCTACGGCGCCGGCGTGGCCGCCATCCTGGTCCGCCCCACGCTTTAACTGCGACGATCGCAAGGAGTACACCGTGAGCATTATTGAAAAAGCGGCCAGCCGGATCGACCGGCAGCGCAATGCCGCCAGCGCAGCCAGCGCCGGCGCCACCGTCCCGGACACCGAAGTCGTCCACGCCGTGCCGCCGGCCGCTGTGCCGCCGGTCGTGACGGCCAGCCCCGTAATCGCTGCACCGGCCGCGGAAGCCGTGCCGGCCGTGACGGCCCCGGTCGTCGAAGCCCCTGCCGTCCAGCGCGACGCCGCACCCGCCGCCGAAGAGCGTCCGGCGCAGAAATTCTCGACCCGCCGCGTCGAACTCGACCTGGCGCACATGCGCGACCTGGGCATGGTCACGGCCGCCGCCGGCCGTACCCGCCTGCTGGAAGACTTCCGCGTCATCAAGCGCCCGCTGCTGCAGCGCGCCTTTGCCGAACGCGCACCGGGCGCGCGGCCGAACAACCTGATCATGATCACCAGCTCGCTGCCGGGCGAAGGCAAGACCTATTGCGCGATCAACCTGGCGATGAGCATCGCCATGGAACTGGACCACACCGTGCTGCTGATCGACGCCGACGTGGCCCGTCCCTCGGTGCTGCGCACGCTCGGCCTGCCGGCCCACCGCGGCCTGATGGACCTGCTGGTCGACGACAGCCTCGACATGGCCGACGTCATGCTGCGCACCAACGTCGACACCCTGTCGATCCTGCCGGCCGGCACCAACACGCCGCGCGCCACCGAACTGCTGGCCAGCTCGACCATGACCAGCCTGGTGCACGAGATCGCCAACCGCTATCCGGACCGGATCGTGATCTTCGATTCGCCGCCGCTGCTGCTCACCTCCGAGTCGCGCGTGCTGGCCTCGCACATGGGCCAGATCGTGATGATGGTCGAAGCCCAGACCACCACCCAGCATGCGGTCAAGGAAGCCCTGCGCCAGCTGGAAGGCTACCCGAACGTCAATCTCATCTATAACAAGACCAGGGAATTCCCGGGCATCGAAGAGACGTATGATTATCACTACGGCTAAGACGCCGGTACCGGCGTCCACGCCGGCGTTCAGGCTGCTGCCCTTCGCGCTGGCCGCCCTGCTGCTGTCGGCGGAATGCCATGCGCAATGGCGGGTCGCGCCGCGGCTCGAGCTGCGCGAGACCTGGTCCGATAACGTCGGCCTGCAGAGCAGCGCCGATGCCCGTAGCAGCTTCGTCAGCGAAGTGGATCCCAGCATCAGTATCAGCAGCAACGGACCACGCCTGAAGGTGAGTGCCGATGCCGGCTGGCGTCAGTACGCGTACAGCAACGACGATGTGACCAACCTGCAGGACAGCGAGCGCCACTACAGCGGCGCCCTGCAGGCGGTGCTGGTCGACCAGCTGCTGTTCGTCGATGCCAACGCCAGCCGTTCGCGCCAGTCGATCTCCGCCTTTGGCCCGGTGTCGAGCAACACGTTTTCGAACGCCAACCGCACCGAGATCAGCACCTGGCGCGTCAGCCCCTACCTGCGCCACCGCTTTGGTACGCGCGCGGACCTTACCGTGCGCTACATGCGCGACGCCGTCGACAGTGGCGTGACCGGCTACAGCAACAGCATGGCCAGCACCCGCTCGGCCGACCTGAGCAGCGGCACCTTCTTCGATACCGTCGGCTGGAACCTGTCGTATTACCATCAGGACCTGAGCGAAAGCTTGAACGGTGTGGCGGGCGCCCCGACCGGCCCGGTGACCAACCTGGCCAACGACTCGATGTCCGAGAACAGCTCGGTCGGCCTGCGCTGGAGCGTGATCCGCCGTCTCGCCCTGACCGCCAACGCCGGCTACGACAAGTACGAGTACCCGTCGCTGGGCGAGGCCACCCGCGGCCGCAGCTGGACGGGCGGTTTCATCTGGACCCCGTCCACCCGCACCAGCGTGCAAGCCTCGTTCGGCCGCCGCTATTTCGGCAAGACCGGCTCGCTCGCCGCAAGCTACCGCACCCAGCGCAGCGTCTGGAACCTGAACTACAGCGACGCCGTCACCACCACCCGCTCGCAGTTCCTGCTGCCCGCGGCGATCGACACTGCCAGCATGCTCGACAGCCTGTTTGCCGCCAGCATCCCGGACCCGGCCCAGCGCCTGCAGGCCGTGCAGGCCTACATCGCCGCCGCCGGCCTGCCGCCGACGCTGGCCAACAGCATCAATTACCTGAGCAACCGCTACATCCGGGTCCAGCGCCTGCAAGGCGCGGCGATCTTCCGCGGCGCACGCAGCAACCTGACCTTCAGCGCCTACAACGAAAAACGCCTGGCGCTGTCGAGCCAGGAAAGCGACAGCACCCTGCTGCTGGGGCAACTGGCCTCGCTGAACGACGACACCGCCCAGCGCGGCGTCACCGCGAATCTCGACTACCGGCTGTCGCCGCGCTCGAACGCTTTCGGCGTCCTGGGCGTGTCGCGGGTGCGATCGCTGTCCACGGACACTTCCAGCAACAACAGCGAAATGCGGATGGGCCTGAACCACCGCTTCGCACCCAAGATGCAAGGCAACCTCGAGTTCCGCCATACACGCGGGCGCCAGAACCTGATCAACGGTGCGACTTATCGCGAAAACGCGCTGGTAGCAACTTTTTCGGTCCAGTACTAAGCGGAGCCCAACAAGATGTACGAAACCTATTACGGATTATCCGCCAAGCCCTTCCAGCTGCGTCCCGACCCGCACTTCTTCTACGGCAGCAAGGGTCACAAGCGCGCCATGGCCTACCTCGAGTACGGCCTGTCGCAGGGCGAAGGCTTCATCGTGATCACCGGCGAAGTCGGCGCGGGTAAAACCACGCTGGTGCGCAACCTGTTCAACCGCCTGCCCTCGGACCAGATCGTCGCGGCCCACATCGTCAACACCCATCTGGATCCGGACGATACCCTGCGCATGGTGGTGTCGGCCTTCGGCCTGCCGTACGAAGGCGCCAGCAAGACCGATCTGCTGACGCGCCTGGAGCGCTTCCTGTGCGACGTCGACCACCAGGGCAAGCGCGCCCTGCTGGTCATCGACGAAGCCCAGAACCTGTCGGCGCGCACGGTGGAAGAGCTGCGCATGCTGTCCAACTTCCAGACCGACGACAAGTCGCTGCTGCAGACCTTCCTGCTCGGCCAGCCCGAATTCCGCGCCACCCTGCACAGCCCCGGCATGCAGCAGCTGCGCCAGCGCGTGATCGCCAGCTACCACCTGGGTCCGATGGATGCCCAGGAAACCCATGCCTACATCGAGCACCGCCTGGCCACCGTCGGCTGGAAGGGCGACCCGGCTTTCGACGACGGCGCCCACGGCGCGATCTTCGCCTACAGCGGCGGCATTCCGCGCAAGGTCAACACGCTGATGGACCGCGTGCTGCTGATGGGTTACCTGGAAGAGATGCACGTCTTCACGGAAGAAGACATCAACACCGTGATCCGCGACATCAACGAGGAATACACGGTGCCCGAAGTCATGGGCACGCCGGCCGGGGACGCGCTGCCGGCAGCGCAGGGCCTGGATGGCGAATTGCACGCCGGCGGCATGCGCACCATCGACCAGCGCACCGGCGACCGCCGTGCCAGCAGCGTCGAGATGCTGGACGAACGCATGATGCGCCTCGAAAAATCGATCGTGTCGGTCCTTTCCATCCTGAAGAAGATCGTGGCCACGCCCCAGGGTGCGGCCCCCCATCACGTGGACAACCAAGAATGAACATGTACGAACTCGCCGCGCGCCCCGCGCCGGCCCCGGGTGAACGCATCCGCAACGCGATGACCTGCGACGTCGAGGATTATTTCCAGGTGTCGGCCTTTGCGCCCTACATCGACCGCGCCAGCTGGCCGAGCCGCGAGTGCCGTGTCGAAGCCAATATGGACCGCATCCTGGCCCTGTTCGACCGCACCGGCGTGCGCGCCACCTTCTTCACCCTGGGCTGGATCGCCGAGCGCTATCCGAACGTGGTCAAACGCATCGTCGCCGGCGGCCACGAGCTGGCCAGCCACGGCTACGGCCACCTGCGCGCCTCCGACCAGACCCACGCGGAGTTCGACAACGACATCCGCTCCAGCAAGGCCCTGCTGGAAGACATCGGCGGCCAGGCGGTGCTCGGCTACCGCGCCCCGAGCTTCTCGATCGGCCGCGACAATTTATGGGCACTCGACGCGCTGCTGGAAGCCGGCTACCGCTACAGCTCGAGCATCTACCCGGTGCAGCACGACCACTACGGCATGCCGGAAGCGCCGCGCTTCGCCTTCTACCCGAACGGTACCGACGGCCTGCTGGAAGTCCCTATCACGACGGTGCAAATGATGGGCCGTAATTTGCCGGCCGGCGGCGGCGGCTATTTCCGCCTGCTGCCCTATGCGCTGTCGCGCTGGATGATGGCCAAGGTGAACCAGGACGACCGCCAGCCGGCGCTGTTCTACTTCCACCCGTGGGAAATCGACCCCGAGCAGCCGCGCCCGGAAGGCATCGGCGCCAAGTCGCGCTTCCGCCACTACGTCAACATCGAACGCATGGAAAGCCGCATCGAAGCCCTGGCCCGCGATTTCGCCTGGGACCGGATGGACCGCATCTTCCTGAATCAGCCTTAATTAGCAGCCATAACCGCAGCCATGAACTCGATCATCGAAGCCGCCCAGGCCAAACGCGCCGCCCCGCCGGCCGCCACCGGTCCCCTGACCGTGCACCTGCTGACCCGCGCCGACTATCCGCGCTGGGATGCCTTCGTGCGTGCCTGCCCCGACGCCACCTTCTTCCACCTGTCCGGCTGGCAGAGCGTGATCGAGCAGTCCTTCGGCATCAAGACCTTCTTCTATTTCGTCGAACAGGACGGCCAGATCCAGGGCGTCCTGCCTCTGGCGGAAATCAAGAGCCGCATGTTCGGCCACTCGCTGGGCGCGATGCCCTTCTGCGTGTACGGCGGCCCCGCCGCGACCAGCCCGGAAGCGCGCGCCCTGCTGGACCAGGCCGCCGATGCGCTGGCGCAGAAGCTCGGCGTTGGCCACCTGGAATACCGCGGCATGGCGCGCTTCCACCCGGAAGACGCCAGCTGGCACTCGAAGGAGCTGTACGTCACCTTCCGCAAGGCCATCAGCGGCGACGATGAAGAAAACATGAACGCGATCCCGCGCAAGCAGCGCGCGATGGTCCGCAAGGGCATCAAGCTGGGCCTGCGCGGCGAAGTCGACGCCAATGTCGACCGCATGTTCGACGCCTATGCGCGCAGCGTGCACCGCCTGGGCACCCCGGTGTTCCCGAAAAAATACTTCGCGCTGCTGCAAAAAACCTTTGGCGACGAGTGCGAAGTGCGCACCATCGTCACCGAGGACGGCCGCCTGGTGGCGGCGGTGCTGTCCTTCTACTGGCGCGACGAAGTCGTGCCCTACTACGGCGGCGGCACCGACCTGGCGCGCGAAGTGGCCGGCAACGACTTCATGTACTGGAACCTGATGCAGGCCGCCGCCGCGCGCGGCTGCCGCCTGTTCGACTTCGGCCGCAGCAAGCTGGGCACCGGCGCCTACGATTTCAAGAAGAACTGGGGCTTCACGGCCCAGCACCTGCCTTACGAATACAAGCTGTACGGCGCGGATGCCCTGCCCGACAACAACCCGCTGAACCCGAAATACCAGCTGTTCATCAAGATGTGGAAGAAGCTGCCGCTGCCGCTGGCGAACTTCATGGGTCCCTACATCGTCCGCAACCTGGGCTGACCAGCGCGGCACCAACACAAAGAACAATCGTGGAAGACCTGCTCCTGCTGATCCACCGGATCCCCTACCCGCCGAACAAGGGGGACAAGATCCGTTCCTACCACCTGCTGAAGCACCTGGCGCGCCACTACCGCGTGCACCTGGCGACCTTCGTCGACGCCCCCGAGGACTGGCAGTACGTGCCGCACGTCGAGGCGCTGTGCGCGAGCAGCCATTTCGCCGCCATGAAACCCCTGATGGCGCGCGTGAAAAGCCTGGGGGCGCTGCTGAAGAACCGCTCGCTGTCGCTCGAGTACTACCGCGACAAGGGTGTCGAACGCTGGGTGAAGCAGACCGTGGCCGCCCACGGCATCGAGCGCGTGCTGGTGTTTTCGTCGGCGATGGCGCAGTACGCCGACGTGTATCGGGAGGCGCGGCGCGTGGTCGATTTCGTCGACGTCGACTCGGACAAGTGGCGCCAGTACGCCGAAAAGAAGTCTTTCCCCATGAGCTGGCTGTACCAGTACGAAGCCAGCCGCCTGCTCAGCTACGAGCGCCAGGTGGCGCGCGACTACGACGCCTCGCTGTTCGTGTCTGCTCCCGAGGCCGCCCTGTTCCGCCAGCTGGCGCCGGAAAGCAGTGTCAAGATCGGCCATTTCAGCAACGGCGTCGACACCGATTATTTTTCGCCGCACGAAACGCACGCCAGCCCGTATGCGGCCGGCGAACAGGCGCTGGTATTCACCGGCGCCATGGATTACTGGCCGAACGTGGATGCGGTCCAGTGGTTCTGCGATGAAGTGTTCCCGCAGCTGCGCACGCGCTTCCCGGCCCTGCACTTTTATATCGTCGGCTCGCGCCCGGCGGCGGCGGTGCAGCTACTTTCCCAGCGTCCCGGCGTGAAAGTCACCGGCACCGTGCCCGACGTGCGTCCCTACATCGCCCACGCCGCGGTCGCAGTGGCGCCGCTGCGCATCGCGCGCGGCATCCAGAACAAGGTCCTGGAAGCGATGGCGATGGCGACCCCGGTGGTGGTGTCGCCGCAGGCGCTGGAAGGCATCGACGCCATCCCCGGCAGCGAACTGGTGCTGGCCGAAGACGCGCCCGCCTTCGCCGACGCCGTCGCCGCGCTGCTGGAAGGCCAGGAAAGCGCGGCCGCCGCCATCGGCCAGGCTGCGCGCGCCAAGGTACAAAGCCAGTACAGCTGGTCGAGCAATCTTGCCTGCATAGGAGAGAACCTGGAATGTTCCTGAAGCCGCCCCCTGGCGTGGCCGGCGGCGCGCCCGCCCTGTCCACCGTACCGCTGTCGCGCGCCAGCATGGTGCTGATCGCGCTGGCCCTGCTGGCGCCGTTCGCCCTGTACTTCGGCACCGTCCACTCGATCGTCGCCATCTGGAACAGCTCCGAGACCTTCGCCCACGGCTACGTGATCCTGCCGATCAGCCTGTGGCTGTTGTGGCGCAAGCGCGAGAATTTCAGCTTGTACCCACCCCAGCCCTGGACGCCGGCGCTGGCCCTGCTCGCCGTGCTCGGCCTCGGCTGGCTGGCGGCCCAGCTGGGCGAAGTGCAGTTCGTGTCGCAGTACGCCTTTGTTGCCATGTTCCCGGTGATCGCCCTGGCCCTGCTCGGCCCGCGCCTGGCCGGCTCGCTCGCCTTCCCGCTGCTGTTCCTGCTGTTCGCCGTACCATTCGGCGATGTGTTCGTGGCGCCGCTGATCCAGTTCACCGCCGATTTCACCGTGTGGGCGGTGCGCGCCACCGGCATCCCGGTGCTGCGCAGCGGCACCCGCTTCGAACTCCCCACCGGCAATTGGTCGGTGGTCGAGGCCTGCAGCGGCGTGCGCTACCTGATCTCCTCGATCACCCTGGGCTGCCTGTACGCCTACCTGACCTACCGCTCGACGGCGCGGCGCCTGCTGTTCATCGGCCTGGCGATCGTGGTGCCGATCGTCGCCAACGGCTTGCGCGCCTACATGATCGTGATGATCGGCCACCTGTCCGGCATGGAACTGGCCACCGGCGTCGACCACCTGATCTACGGCTGGCTGTTCTTCGGCCTGGTCATGTTCATCATGTTCTGGATCGGCAGCTACTGGCGCGAAGACGCGCCCGAAGCTGAGGAAAAGCCGGCAGCTGGCGCTGCGCCTGTCATGGCCGGCGCCCCGGCGCGCCGCTTCGCCGGCATGACCGCCGCCGTGCTGGTGCTGGCTGCGCTGTGGCCGGCATCTGCGCTGCTCGGCGAGCGCGTCAACCACAACCCGGCACCGGTGACCCTGGCGCAAGTCGCCGTGAACCTGCCGCCGGCCCCCGAATTCACCGACTGGAAGCCCGACTACCTGGCGCCGAGCGCGCGCTTCCACCAGGTCTACCGCAGTGGCGCGGTCCCGGTCGCGCTGACCCTGCTGTACTACCGCAACCAGGACCGCGACAAGGCCCTGATCACCTCGGTGAACCGGCTGACGGCCTACGAAGACACCTGGCACGAAGTCGATGCCACCACCCACACCGAACGCCTCGCCGGCCAGCCGATCGCCGTGCGCGAATCGACGCTGCGCAGCGGCGGGCGCACGCTGCTGGTCTGGTCCTGGAAGTGGATCGGCGGGCATTACACCAACAGCGACATCGCCGGCAAGCTGTGGCAGGCGCGCGCCAAGGCGCTGCTGCAGGGCGACGATGGCGCCGCCCTGATCCTGTACGCGCCGGCCGACGAATCGCCGGATGCGGCGCGCCAGGCCTTGAAGGGCTTCCTGGCGCAACAGGGCGCGGCGCTGGATGGCGCCCTGCGCGCGGAACGGGCACGATGAACGCCCCGCTACCGCATCTGGCCGCCAAGGCGCTCGACGGGCGTCCGCTGGTGGTGCACCTGGTATATGCGCTCGGCGTGGGCGGGCTGGAAACCCTGCTGGTCGACTGCATCAACCGCATGCCGGCCTACCGCCATGCGGTGGTGTGCCTGACCCGCTACACCGACTTCGCCGGCCGCATCCAGCGTCCGGACGTCACCCTGCACGCCCTCGGCAAGCCGCCCGGCCTCGGTCTCGGCACCCACCTGCACTTCTGGCGCCTGATGCGCCAGCTGCGCCCGACCGTGCTGCACACCTATAACCTGGCGGCGCTGGAATACGCATTTACCGCCAGCATGGCCGGGGTGCCGGTGCGCATCCATGCCGAGCACGGGCGCGATGCCGGCGACCCGCACGGCCTGAACCCGAAGCACAACTTCCTGCGCCGCCGCATTGCGCCCTTCGTCGACCGTTTCATTCCCGTCTCCGAAGACCTGAACCGCTGGCTGGGCGGGGTGGTGGGGATCGCACCGGCCAAGACCCTGTTCATCAAGAACGGCGTCGACACCGACAAATACGCCCCCGGCGGCGCGGCGGCCACGGATTCGCCCTGGCAGCCCGGCGACATCGTGATCGGCACCGTGGCGCGCGTACAGGACGTCAAGAACCACCGCCTGCTGGTGGAGGCGCTGGCGCGCCTGCGCGCGCTCCACCCCGGTCTGGCACCGCGCGTCAAGCTGTCGATCGTCGGCGACGGGCCGCTGCTGCCGGCCGTACAAAAACAGGTGCAGGACCTCGGCCTGCAGGATGCGGTCTGGCTGCCGGGCGCACGCGCCGACATCGGCGCGCTGCTGCAGACGTTTACAATGTTCGCCCTGCCCTCGCTGGCCGAAGGCACCCCGGTGTCGATGCTGGAAGCGATGGCCTGCGGCTTGCCGGTGGTGGCTTCGCGCGTCGGCGGCATCCCGGAAGTGGTGGACGACGGCGTGCAGGGCGCCCTGGTGCCGGTCGGCGACGTGGAAGCTCTGGCGCAGGCACTGGCGCGCTACGCCGGCGACGCCGCCTTGCGTGCCGCGCACGGCCGCGCCGCCCGCGCGCGCGTGGAAGAACGCTTCAGCATGCGCGCCATGCTGGCCGCCTACGGCGACCTGTACGCCGGCCTGTGCCGCAGTAAAGCCAAGCTGGCGGTTGGCCCCTGAACTCAACGAACATCGAAAAGAACAACCATGTGCGGAATAGTCGGCATCTTTGATACCCATGGCAACCGGGACATCGACCGCGAAGCGCTGCGGCGCATGAACGAGAGCCAGCACCACCGCGGCCCCGACGAGGGCGAGCTGTACCTGGAAAAAGGCCTCGGCATGGGCCACCGCCGGCTGTCGGTGATCGACCTCGCCACCGGCCAGCAACCCTTCCTGAACCCGGCGCGCGACGTGGCGCTGGTGTTCAACGGCGAAATCTATAACTACCGCGTCCTGCGCGACGAACTGGTCGCCCTCGGCCACGTATTCCGCACCAAGTCCGACACCGAAGTCATCCTGCAAGCCTGGCTGGCCTGGGGCCCGGACTGCGTGCGCCGCCTGCGCGGCATGTTCGCCTTCGCCCTCTGGGACCGCAAGCAGCAAACCCTGTTCCTGGCGCGCGACCACGTCGGCGTCAAGCCGATGTTCTATTCGCTGCTGCCGAACGGCCTGTTCGTGTTCGGCTCGGAACTGAAGTCGATCATGACCTTCCCCGAGCTGTCGCGCGAACTGAATCCGCGCGCGGTCGAGGATTATTTCGCCTACGGCTACGTGCCGGAGCCGAAGACGATCTTCAACAACGCTTATAAACTCAGTCCCGGCCATTGCATCACCCTGAAAGTGGGCGATCGCGCCGTGCAGCCGCAGCGCTGGTGGGACCTGGCCTTCCGCCCGGCCCCGCAGCGTCCGGACGCCGAGGTCCAGGAAGAATTGATCGCGCGCCTGCGCGAGACCGTGCACAGCCAGATGGAATCCGAGGTGCCGCTGGGCGCCTTTTTGTCCGGCGGCGTCGATTCGAGCGCCGTGGTGGCGATGATGGCCGGCGGCGGCAAGCCGGTGACGACCTGCTCGATCGGCTTCGACGACCCCGAGTTCGACGAGTCGGAATATGCCAACCAGGTGGCGCGCCGCTACACCACGACCCACCACGGCCAGATCGTCGACAAGGACGACTATGGCCTGGTGGATACGCTCGCCCACCTGTACGACGAACCCTTCGCCGACAGCTCGGCGATCCCGACCTACCGCGTGTGCCAGCTGGCGCGCCGCCACGTGACGGTGGCGCTGTCCGGCGACGGCGGCGACGAGAACTTCGCCGGCTACCGCCGCTACCGCTTCGCCATGGCCGAGCACAGCGTCCGCTCCAAATTGCCCGAAGCGATCCGCAAGCCGCTGTTCGGCACCCTGGGCAGCCTCTACCCGAAGGCAGACTGGGCGCCGCGCATGTTCCGCGCCAAGACCACCTTCGAGGCGCTGGCACGCGACCTGGTCGAGGGCTATTTTCACGGCGTGTCGCGCCTGGCCGACCGCCAGCGCGACCAATTGTTCTCGGACGGCTTCCGCGACGATCTGCAGGGCTACCGGGCGATCGACGTCATGCGCGAGCATGCCGCCCGCGCCCCTACCGACGATCCGCTGTCTCTGATCCAGTACCTCGACTTCAAGACCTGGCTGCCGGGCGACATCCTCACCAAGGTCGACCGCGCCAGCATGGCCCATTCGCTCGAAGTGCGCGTGCCCCTGCTCGACCACACCTTCTGCGAATACGCGGCGACCCTGCCCAACGACCTCAAGTTGCGCGGCGGCGAAGGCAAGTACGTGCTGAAAAAGGCGCTCGAGCCGCATCTGCCGCACGACATCATGTACCGCGCCAAGAAGGGCTTTTCGATTCCGCTGGCGGCCTGGCTGCGCGGCCCGCTGCGCCAGGCCGTGCGCGACGCCGTGCTGGGCGAGCGCCTGCTCGATACCGGCATCTTCAACCGCCGCTACCTGGAACAGCTGGTGAGCCAGCACGAGTCGGGCGCGAACGACCACAGCGTGGCCTTGTGGTCGCTGCTGATGTTCGAAGCTTTCCTGCGAGTATCGGTGGCGTCATGACAACGCTATGTATGGAGCGGCCATTTAATTGCAAATAAGATAGTATGCTGTTGAATCCAGGCATGGCTAGATTGATCCACCAGGTATCTGATGCCGCCTCCAGACGTCGTTGACACAAGAATGCGTGCTCCCTTTTCCGCCCCGGTTTCGGTGCGCCCCGCCGAGCGGCCGACAGGAAACCCCAGCGTTTCCAACGTCTTGCCGCGCTTTACCGCCAGCATGGTGCGCACGGCGGGCGACCTCATTGCCCCGCGCGGCAAGGGCGCGGGCCGTCTCTGCATCCTGAATTACCACCGCGTGCTGGCAATGCCCGATCCGCTGATCGACGGCGATCCGGACGTGGAAACCTTCCGCTGGCAGATGCGCCTGCTGGCCGAATGCTTCAACGTGATGCCGCTGCACGAGGCGGTGGAAACCATGGCGAGCGGGCGCATGCCGCCGCGCGCCGTGGCGATCACCTTCGACGACGGCTACAGCTCCTTCCACGACCTGGCGCTGCCGGTGCTGATGGAATACGAGCTGCCGGCGACGGTGTTCGTCACCACCGGCCACATGCAGGAAAAGGGCAGCATGTGGAACGACATGATCCTGGAAGCGGTGCGCCGCATGCCGCCGACCCAGCTCGACCTGCGCGAATTCGGCCTGGGCGAGCTGCCGCTGCGCACCGCCGAACAGCGGCGCAAGGCAGCCAACGCAATGACCGAGCGCTGCAAGTACATGCCGCTGGCCGAGCGCGAAGCCTTTACTGCCGTCCTCCAGCGCCATGCCGGCGTCGCCCTGCAGCAGGACCTGATGCTGGACGACGACATGCTGCGCACCCTGGTCAAGAACCGCATCGAGATCGGCGGCCACACGGTCAGCCACCCGATCCTGGCGAGTATCGACGACGATGCGGCGCGCCGCGAAATCGTTGACAACAAGCGCCAGCTGGAAGCCATCATCGGCCAGCCGCTGCGCCTGTTCGCCTACCCCAACGGCAAGCGCCGCGCCGACTACACGGCCGCCCACGTGCAGATGCTGGAAGAAGCCGGGTACAGCGCCGCCTTCAATACCGAGCCGGGCGCCGCCACACGCGCCTACCCGCGCTTCGAGCTGCCGCGCGCACGCCCCTGGGATGCCACGCCGGGCATGTTCGCCGCGCGCCTGCTGCGCTGGCTGGCCGGTGTGATCTGACGGGGGCTGCGATCATGTCCACCACTTCCTCGTCCCAGGTCGCGCCGCTGGCGCCGGTCAATCCGCTGCACGACCAGCACTCCCGGCCGGGGCCCTCGCACGGCTCCGAGCGCGCCCACAGCGGCAAGGGCGTCGCGGTCGCCTTCTGCGAAAACGGCGCAGGCTACGGCGGCGCCGTGATTTCGCTGGAAGCGCTGCTGGAAAAGCTGCCGTCCGACTTCCGCCCGCATATCTATACCGGCCTGGCGATCGATCCCTATCCGCGCCTGGCGCGCCTGGGCCGCTGGCGCCACCTGCGCGCGATCCGCGTGCTGAGCCAGCAGTGGCTGCGCGCGCGCCGCATCCCGGCCGCTTCGGCGATCGACAACCTGGTCAACGTCCTGCCGACCGCGCTCAGCTACTACTGGCGCTTCAAGCGCGACGGCATCGACCTGGTCTACCTGAACAACGACGCCAGCTGCAACCTGGCGGCGGCCCTGGGCGCGACGCTGGCCGGCCTGCCGATGGTGCTGCATGCGCGCGGCTTCAATGTCGACACCCGCGGCAACCGCTGGGTGCTGTCGCGGCTCAGCCACTGCCTGCCGGTGTCGACCGCGGTGCGCGCCGAATTGCTGACCCTGGGGCTGGCGGCGGACAAGTGTACGGTGGTGGCCGAAGGGCTCGACCTCGACGCCTTTTCGCCGCGCGCGCCGCTGCCCGGCCTGCGCGCCTCGCTCGGGATCGGCGCCGACGAACCGGTGATCACCCTGGTCGGCGGCCTGGTCGACTGGAAGGGCCAGGACGTGCTGCTCGACGCCGCGCCGCGCATCCTGGCGCGCTATCCGCAGGCCCACCTGCTGCTGGTCGGCGGCGCCTACGGCAAGGACCGCGACTTCGCCGACGACATCGCACGGCGCGCCGCCGCGCCCGGCCTGATGGGGCGGGTGCGCCTGCTCGGCATGCGCGCCGACGTGCCCGACATCCTGGCCCTGAGCACCATCGTCCTGCATGCATCGACCAGGCCGGAACCCTTCGGCCGCACCTTCCTGGAAGGAATGGCGCTGGGCAAGGCGGTGATCGCCTCCAACGAAGGCGGTCCGCTCGACGTGATCGAGGACGGCGCTGACGGCTTGCTGATTCCGCCGCGCGACCCGCAGCGCCTGGCCGATGCCGTGCTGCGCCTGCTCGACCAGCCCGATTTCGCGGCCGCGCTGGGCAAGCGCGCCGCCGTCAAGGCACGCGACTATTCGATCGAACGGCATACCGAGTCGGTCTGCGGCGTGCTGCACCGGGTCATGCGCGGCGACTGATCTTTTTATAACCTTTTCTATTGGCAGCAACAGTGCGCATTCTTTATCACCACCGTACCCGCTCGAAGGATGGGCAATACGTCCACATCGAAGAAATGATCAACGCCCTGCGCGCGCTCGGCCACGAAGTCATCATCGTGGCCCCGCCCAGTGCCGACACCGAAGCCTTCGGTGCCGATGCCGGCATGGTGGCCGTGCTCAAGCGCCACCTGCCGAAATGGTTCTACGAATTGATGGAGCTGGGCTATTCGCTGGTGGCCTACCGCCGCCTGGCGGCCGCCGTGCGCAAGTACAAGCCCGACTGCCTGTACGAGCGCTACAACCTGTTCCTGCCGGCCGGCATCTGGCTGGCACGCCGCTTCCGCCTGCCGATGCTGCTCGAAATTAACGCCCCGATCCTGGAAGAGCGCAGCCGCTACGACGGCCTGTCGCTCAAGCGCCTGGCGCGCTGGTCGCAGGCCTATTGCTGGCGCAACGCCGACGTGGTGCTGCCGGTGACCCAGGTGCTGGGCGACATCGTCGCTTCCTATGGCGTCGATCCGGCCAAGATCGTGGTGATCCCGAACGGCATCAATGGCGACCGCTTCCAGGCCCATCCCGACGTCGACGCCGCCAAGCGCGCCCTCGGCCTGGAAGGCAGCCTCGTGCTCGGCTTCACCGGCTTCGTGCGCGACTGGCATGGCCTGGACAAGGTGATCGACATGATCGCCCAGGACCCGCCGGCATCGCGCCGCCACCTGCTGGTGGTCGGCGACGGCCCGGCGCGCCCGGACCTGGAACAGCAGGCGCAGCGCCTCGGCATCGAGAACCGCGTGACCTTCACCGGTATCATCGGCCGCGACGACGTGGCGCGCTACGTGGCCGCCTTCGACGTCGCCCTGCAGCCGGCGGTGGTGGCCTACGCCTCGCCGCTCAAGCTGTTCGAATACCTGGCGCTGGGCAAGGCCATCGTTGCCCCGGACCAGCCGAACATCAAGGAAATCCTCACCGACGAGCACAATGCGGTGCTGTTCGACCCGAAGCAGAGCGGCGGCCTGGCCCAGGCCACCGGCCGCCTGTGCGCCGACGCCACGCTGCGCACCAAGGTCGCGGCGAATGCGCGGCGCGCCATCGGCGAGCAGAAACTGACCTGGAAGGCCAACGCCCAGCGCGTGGTCGACCTGTTCGGGAAGCTGGGCACTCATGCGTGACCTGGTCATCTTCGGCATCATCTTCGGATTGCTGCCGTTCGTCTTCAAGCGCCCTGCCCTGGGCGCCCTGCTGTTCACCTGGATCAGCCTGATGAACCCGCACCGCCTCGCTTACGGAGCGGCGTACAATTTCCAGTTCGCGGCGATCGTGGCGGGGGTCACCATCGTCAGCATGCTGATCTCGAAAGAGCCCAAGCGCTTCCCGGTCACGCCGGTCACCGTTACCCTGCTGCTGTTCTATGCCTGGATGAACCTGACCAGCCCGTTCGCCCTCGAACCGGACCTGGTCTGGCGCGAATGGGACCGGGTGACCAAGACCTTCCTGATGGTAGCCATCACCCTGATGGTCATCAATACCGAAAAATACCTCAAGCTGTTCGTGTGGGTGGTGGCGCTGTCACTGGGCATCTACGGCCTCAAGGGCGGCATCTTCACGATCGCCTCGGGCGGTCATTACCGCGTGTTCGGCCCGGACGGCAGCTACATCGCCGAAAACAACAGCATGGCGCTGGCGCTGGTGGTCGCCTTGCCGATGATCTGGTACCTGCGCACCCAGGTCAAGAACAAATGGCTGTCGATGGGCCTGTTGGCTGTCGTGATCTTCACGGCCGTGTCGGCGATGGGTTCGTATTCGCGCGGAGCCCTGCTGGGCGGCGGTGCGATGCTGGCCTTCCTGTGGCTGAAAAGCCCGAAAAAGGCCCAGACCGGGCTGGCGGTGATCGGGATCGGCGTGCTGATCGCCTGCGTCATGCCGGAAGCCTGGTACAGCCGCATGGACACGATCGACGATTATCAGCAGGACAGCTCGGCACTGGGACGCATCAATGCCTGGCATTTCGCCATCAACGTCGCCAACACGCATCTGCTGGGCGGCGGCTTCAATGTGTTCTCGCCGCGTCTGTTCATGATCTATGCCCCGGACCCACTGGGCTACCACGTGGCGCACAGTATTTATTTCCAGGTGCTGGGCGACCAGGGCTATATCGGCCTGATCCTGTTCCTGCTGCTGATGTTGTTCAGCTGGCGCACCGGCACGCGTATCATCAAGTTCACGGCAGGCAAGGCCGACCTGAAATGGGCCTCGGACCTGGCCAAGATGGCCCAGGTCAGCATCATCGGCTATGCCGTCAGCGGCGCCTTCCTGTCGCTGGCCTATTTCGACCTGTATTACGACATCATCATCATCCTGGTGCTGCTCGAGAAAGTGCTGATGCTGAAAAAGCCCCTGCCCTTCGGCCAGGCCGCACAGGCCTCGCCGGCAGTGCTGGCGCCGGCCAAGGACACCCTTCCCGTTCCGAACCAGTGGAAATAAACATGTCCAGCACCCCACCCACGCTCAGCCTCGTCATCCCCACGTACAACCGTGCGTCGCTGATCGGCGCCACGCTCGACAGCGCGCTGGCCCAGCGCCTGCCCTTCCTCGACATCGTCGTCGTCGACGACGGCTCGACCGACCGCACGGCGGCGGTGCTGGCGCAGTACGCGGGAAAAATCCGGGTGATCCAGCTGGCCAACGGCGGCGTGCAGAAGGCACGCAACACCGGCGTGGCCGCGGCCGGCGGCGACTACGTCATGCTGTGCGATTCCGACGACTTGCTCGACCCGGACTACACGGCGACGGTGGCGGCCTGGCTGGCGGCGCATCCGGACTACGATGCCGTCTACGGCAATTTCGTCACCTTCGACGAGCGCGGCACCCACGCCGACAAGTTCTCGCTGGCGCCCGCCGGTTTCTTCGAAGGCGCGCGGCAGACCGACGGCTTCTGGCACGACATCCCGGACCTGTACCGGCGCACCCTGGCCTACCAGCCGCTGTTCCCCTCGGGCAGCGTGATCCGCAAGTCGCTTTACCAGCGCATCGGCGGCTACGACGCGCGTTTCAATGGCGTCGGCGGGGAAGACTGGGAATTCACGCTGCGCCTGATCGGCCAAGCGCGCCTGGCCTTGTGTGCGGCGCCGCTGGTGCGCGTCCGCAAGCACGGCGCCAACGATTCCGCCGACAACATCCGCACCGTCAGCGGCTGCGTGCACATCCTCGAATTCGCCTTGCAGGAACACCCCTGGGCCGCGCCCTACCGCGACGCCATCCTGCGCGAGATCGACGTGCGCCGCCTGGACGTCTTCGACGGCGCCTTTGCGCGCGGCGCCTTCGACACCGCGGCCGAAATGCTGGCGCGCCTGCGGCAGCGGCCGCAGGACAAGAAATTCCGCCTGAAGGCTTTCATTACCAGCTTGCCGGGCTTGCTGCGCAAGCCGCTGTGGCAGCTGACCCAGCGCGCTTAAACCAGTACTTCCAGCGGGGCCGGATGTCCCAGGAACGCAGTCGGACTGGCCGACAAACCGTAAGCCCCCGACTGGAACACCACCACCAGGTCGCCGACATCGGCGCGCGCCAGTTCCATGCGCTCGGCCAGCACATCCAGCGGCGTGCACAGCGGCCCCACCACCGACACCGTTTCGCGCGCGTCCTCGCCGCCGTCCGCTGCCATGCGGTTGCCGATCGCGGCCGGGTAGTTCTTGCGGATCACCTGGCCGAAATTCCCGGACGCCGCCAGGTGGTGGTGCAGGCCGCCGTCGGTGACCAGGAACACCTGGCCGCGCGAGACCTTGCGCTCGATGACGCGCGCCACGTACACGCCGGCCTCGCCGACCAGGTAGCGGCCCGATTCCACCGACACGCGCGTACCCGGCCGCTCGCGCTCGACCCGCGCCAGGCACTGCGCCAGGTTGTCGCCGATCGGCACAAGCTCGAGGCGCTGCTCGCCCGGGAAATACGGAATGCCGAAACCGGCGCCCAGGTAGAGCCCGGGCAGCGCCTGGTGCGCTTCGCCAGCCAGCGCCAGCGCCAGTTCGACGCTGCGCGTGTGCGATTCCGCGATCGCATCGGCCTTCAGGCTCTGGGAGCCGCTGAAGATATGAAAACCCTGCAGCGCGATGCCGAGCGCCGCCAGCTGGCGCAGGCAGTCCGGCACCAGTTCGGCATCGATGCCGAAGGGCTTGGCGCCGCCGCCCATGCGCATGCCCGAGCCTTTCAGTTCGAAGTCCGGGTTCACGCGCAGCACGATGCGCGGCGCGATCCCGAGCGCATCGGCCATGCGGGCCGCGCGGTCGATTTCGCCGGCCGATTCGGCGTTCAGGGTGACGCCGGCGGCGATCGCCTGGCTCAGCTCCGCGTCGGTCTTGCCGGGGCCGGCGAAGCTGACGTGGGCCGGATCGAAGCCGGTGTCGAGCGCCGTCCTGAGTTCGCCGGCGGAGGCGACGTCGAGGCCATCGACCAGCCCCGCCATGTGCTGCACCAGGGCCGGCATCGGATTGGCCTTGATCGAATAATGCAGGCGCAAGGCGGGCGGCAGGTGGGCCCGCACGTGGCGCACGCGTGCCGTCAGCTGGGCGCGGTCGTAGGCATAGAAAGGGGTGCGGCCGACGCGCTGGGCGAGCCGGGTCAGCGTGACGCCGCCGACCAGCAGTTCGCCGTTCTCGACGGCGAACCCGGTCATCCCGGCGTGGACAGGTTTGGTGCTCATGGCGATGGGGTGTCGAACAGGGTCAGGAAAGGCTGCGCCAGCCCCTTGCGGTCGATCTTGCCGTTGGGGTTGCGCGGGAAGGGTTCATGGCGCACTTCGACGTGGGCGGGCACCATGTACGCCGGCAGGCGCTGCTGGCAGGCGCGGCGCAACTGCTCCGGCGTGGGCGCATCGGCGCCACTGACGCTGGCCAGCAGGACGATGGCCTGGCCCAGTTCGGGATGCGGCACCCCGAAGGCCACTGCTTCATCGACCGCGCCGAGGCCGTACACGGCTTCTTCGAGTTCGGTCGGGCTGACGCGGTAGCCGGACACCTTGATCAAATCGTCGGCGCGGCCAATGTAGTACAGGTAACCGTCAGCGTCGCGGCGCACGGTGTCGCCCGACCACACCGCGATCTCGGTCAGCGGCAGCGCCGGGTCCCGGCCGGGGGCCGGACGGAAGCGCTCGGCCGTCTTGGCCGCGTCGTTCCAATAGCCCAGCGCGACCAACGCGCCGCGATGCACCAGTTCGCCCGGCTCGTCGACCGCGCATTCGCTGCCGTCCGGGCGCACCACCATGATCTCGGCATTCGGGATCGCGCGCCCCATCGAGCCGGGACGGCGGTCGATCTCGGCCGGCGGCAAATAGGTCGAGCGGAAGGCTTCGGTCAGGCCGTACATCAGGAACACCTCGGCGCGCGGCAACGCGGCGCGCAGGGCCGCCAGGGTGGCGCCGGGCATGGCCCCGCCGGAATTGGTGAGATAGCGCAGCGTGCACGCCGCCGGCCAGGCCAGGCGCGCCAGCTGGTTCCACAGCGGCGGCACCGCAGCCAGCCCGGTGATGCCGTATTTTTCGACCGCGCTGGCGACGTCGCGCGCGAACAAGTGGTTCAGCAGCACCGCGCTGGCGCCGACGAGGAACGCGCAGGTGAGCTGGCTCAGGCCATAATCGAAACTGAGCGGCAGCACCGCCAGCAGGCGGTCGGATGGGCGCAATGCCAGGTAGCCGGCGACGCTGCGCGCGCCGGTCACCATGTTCCGGTGCGACAGCACCACGCCTTTCGGCTTGCCGGTGCTGCCCGAGGTATACAGGATGGCGGCGACGTCGGCGTCGATGCGGCGGTGCGGCGCCAGGCTGGTGTCGGCGCTGGCCAGCGCCTCGTCCCAGGCGCGCAGGGCCAGCATGCTGCCGGCATTGGCTGCGGCCAGGTCCGGCGTGCCGGTGAGGAGGGCCAGGCGCAGGTCCGGGCAGTGCGCCAGTTGCGGCGCCAGCTGCGCCAGCCGTTCGGCCGAGGTGACCAGCACGCGCACGTTGCAGTCGGCCAGGATGTGCGCCACCTGGTCCGGCTTGAGCAGCGGATTGACGGGGACGAACACGGCGCCGGCCAGCGCGGCGCCGAACATCGCCGCCACGTTTTCGACGCGTTTTTCCAGATACACCGCGACCCGCTCGCCGCGCTGGAGGCCGGCGCCGAGCAGGGCCGCGGCGGCGCGCCGGACCTGGTCCGCCAGCGCCGCGTAGTCGAGCCGCGCATCGCCATGGACCAGCGCCTGCGCGGCCGGCGTGCGCTGCGCCGAGGTAAAGATGAAATCGTGGATCAGGTCGCTCATGGGACGAGGACGTACTCGGGAAAACCAAAGTGCAATGTTACCATTCCACCTGCGCAACGTCGAAACCGCATTTCAAACCTGTCCATGCCCCAGTCCATTTCTGCCGTCCCTGCTGCGCTCGCCACTCCCGAACGCCCGCGCGTACCCCTGGTGCCGGTGCTGTCCGGCGCTTCGTTCCGCCGCGTGGGGGACCCGCCCCTGCCGTCCGTGCTGGACGCGCCACAGGTGCGCCTGGTGACCAGCGGCCGCATCGCGCTGGCCCTGGCGCTGCGCGAACTCGGCGTGGGCGCCGGCGACAGCGTGCTGCTGCCGGCCTATCACAGCCTGTCGATGGTGCCGCCGGTGCTGTGGCGCGGGGCCACGCCGCGCTTTTATCGCGTGGACGCATCGGCGCGCGCCGACCTCACCGATATCGCGGCGCTGTGCGACCCCAGCGTAAAAGTGCTGGTAGCAACCCATTACTTCGGCTTTCCCCAGGACCTGGCGGCGCTGCGCGCCTTCTGCGACACGCGCGGCATCGCCCTGGTCGAGGATTGCGCCCACGCCTTCTTTGGCGAATACGGCGGCAAGCCGCTCGGCAGCCATGGCGACTATGCGATCGCCAGCAGCATGAAATTCTTCCCGATGTATGAAGGCGGTGCGCTGGTGTCGGCACGCCATGCGCTGGACAAGGTGGCGCTGCATTCGGCCGGCAAGGGTTTCGAGGCCAAGGTCTTGATCAATACGCTGGAACACAGCTTCCGCTACGGGCGCCTGCCGGCCATCCAGGCCTTGCTGGCCTTGCCGATGCGCGCCAAGGACTTGCTGTGGCGCCGCATCAAGGCCAGGCGCCCAGCCGCCGCGGGCGAGGCGGCCGGCTCGCTGGCGCCCGGCTCCTCGGACAGCGATTTCAGCTTCGATCCGCGCTGGCTGGACAAGCGCTCGTCCGTATTTGCGCGCTGGCTGCTGCGGCGCGTGTCGGCAGGGCGCATCGTTGCCCTGCGCCGCGATCATTATCGGCGCCTGCAAACCGCCCTGGCCGGCGCTCCGGGCTGCCGCCCGCTGCACCCGGCTCTTCCCGACGGCGTCTGCCCCTGGCTGTTCCCCCTGTTGGTCGACGATGCGGAAGCCGCCTTCGCGCGCATTCGCCAGGCCGGGCTGCCGGTGGTGCGCTTCGCCGAAACCCTGTGGGAAGGCGTGGACGCGGCGCGTTGCCCGGACAGCGTCTATTTGTCGCGCCATGTGCTGGCCTTCCCCTGCCACCAGGAGCTGAGCGCACAGGAGTTCGACTGGATGTGCGCGCGCCTGGCCGAGGTACTGGCGCCATGAAATGGACTTTATTGCCGGCCAGCCGTTTTGGCGAGCTCGCAGCCGACTGGGACGCCTTGCGCGCCCTGGGACCGGCGGCGCCGATGCTGGCGGCGGATTTCATCGCGCCCCTGCTGCCCGCCTTCGGCAGCGGCCGCGAGCTGATCGCCCTGTGCCATGACGATGGCCACCGACTGCTGGCCGCCGCCGTGCTGGCGCCGCAAGGCCGTGCCAGCTGGGCCACCTTCCAGCCGGCCCAGGCGCCGCTCGGCTGCTGGCTGCAGCGCCCGGGCACCGATCCGCAGGCGCTGCTGGCCAGCCTGCTGCCGGCCCTGCCAGGCTTTGCGCTGCTGGCCGGCCTGACGCAGTGCGATCCCTTCCTGCTGGGGCGCCCGCCCGACGCCAGCCACGCCCGCATCAGCGATTACATCGACACCGCGCGCATCGCGCTCGAAGGCGATGCCGACACCTGGTGGGAAAGCCGCGGCAAGAACCTGCGCGCCAATCTGAAAAAGCAGCGCAACCGCCTGGCCGCGGCGGCTGTCGCGACCCGGCTCGAAGTCTGGCGTGACCCGCAGCAGGTGGCGCAGGCGATCGCCGACTACGGACGCCTGGAAAGCACCGGCTGGAAAGGCCGCGCCGGCACTGCGGTGGCCGCCGACAACGAGCAGGGCCGCTTTTACCGGCAGATGCTGGAAGCGTTCTGCGCGCGCGGCCGGGGCAGCATCTACCGCTACAGCTTCGGGGAGCAGCTGGTCGCGATGGACCTCTGCATCGAGGATGGCGACTGCATCGTGATCCTCAAGACCGCCTACGACGAAAGCGTGCCCAAGCATTATTCGCCGGCCCTGCTGATGCGCGAGGAGGCGTGCCGCCGCGTGTTCGAGGAAGGCCGTTTCCGGCGCATCGAGTTCTACGGCAAGGTCATGGAATGGCATACGCGCTGGACCGACGACGTGCGCACGCTGTACCACCTGAATTACTACCGCTGGCCGCTGCTGCGGCGCCTGCATGCCGCACTGCGGCGCGGCGCCAGGCACGATGCCACTACCGGGAGCGCATGATGACGGCAGATGGGCCTGGCGCTCATTTGGTGGACGGCCCTGCCTCGAGTTTCTCCTGTGCCCAGGCATCCGGTCCGGCAGGCAGGGCGGTTTGGGCCTCCGGCGGCGGCGCGATGTGCCTGCGGGCGAAGTCACGCCCTGGTTTTTCCACGCACGTCCAGCACACCCACGTACTGGCAATGATGGCCATGACCAGCAAGGCGAAGCCGGCATCTGCGCCCAGGTAGTCTTTTTCCACGGCCCAGTTCCGGATCTGGATCAGCGGCCAATGGCACAGGTACAGGGAAAACGAAAGATCGCCCAGGCGGGACATGGGCGCGCAAGCCAGCGCCGCACTCAGGCGGCTGGGACCGGATACCACGGTAACGATCAGCAAGGCGAAGCTCGTGGAGGCGAAAAAATACATTCCGGGAACGAAAATCGCAACAAGCAGCAACGCGATGGCGATCCCGCACAGCGCCCGGGGCTGCCTGCCGCCCTCGCGCACGGATTGGCAGACCAGGCAACCTGCCAGGAATTCGAAGGCCAGACGCAGCAAGCCTGGCTTGCCGCCATCTTCGCGATGCCCGAATTTCAGGAAAATCAGTTCGAGTACCGCCAGCAGGCACAAGGCGGCCAGCAGGGAATACGCCGGGCGTATTTTCGACACCCCGATCGCGGCAAAGGGAAACAGCAGGTAAGCCAGCCATTCCGCGCTGAGCGACCATGTCGGGAGATTCCACAGGGTCGCGGGTCCGAATCCCCAGTTATGCACGAGAAGCAGCGTGGCGACGAAGGCGTTCAGGCCGAATCGTTCCGGGCGTGGATACCTGGCGATGAAATCCGGTGCCAGCATCACGAAGAACCCGAACGCAAGGATGATCACCAGGTGCAACGGATAGATGCGCGCCAGGCGCAGCTTGAGAAAATGCACATGGGTGCGCACGTCATAGCCGGTCCGGAAATCACCTTGATGGACGTGGGTAATGATAAAACCGCTTAAAAGGAAAAACAGATCGACGCCAAGATAACCGGATTTGATTATCTGATTACTACTCTGGTGAAAAAGATGAAAGGATGTCACCCAGATTGCACCGATGCCACGCAATCCTGCAAGCGCCGTGTAATATTGTTGATGTGATTTCATGCGAAACCGATCTGTAGTTACTGGAATCTCGAAAGCGCTTTTGCACTTATTTCATGATTTCCCATGTGGCAATAAAGAATTGCCATGACTCAAACCATTGGCAATCCGGACGACATTCCGCCCAGCGGGAACAGACTAGACAGGGACATATCATTAATAAGAATAACAGCGTCGGCGATGTAAATATACCGGCTTGATCTTTAAATATTGCGGTGTTGTTAATATACCGCCTTGCATGAGATCTGGACTTTGAACAACATCTGCACGCCACCATGTGAAACAAGAGGCGCCCGCATCCAAAGTACATTGCCGGGCATAGCTGCCATGGATATCGTGCCTTGCACCAGTCTTTGACCGCATTGCGCCGGATTCAGCTTTTCCATCTCATATCTTGATAACTCATTGCGCGCCTGCTGCGCGTCGATGAAAATCCGTCACATTCCCGTCATCCGGTAATGCTTAATTGGCTATCTGGTTTTGCATTATTTTTACTTCTTCAATGACTATGAAAATTTTTGAAAGTATGTTGATTTAAAGGAAACATTTCAAATAGTTTCCTCTAGCATACACGTCAATATTTTTCATTCAATTCTTAAGTTCAAATAAACTTTTGGTATCAAGTTTATTATTTTTTGTTGTTTTTATGCGGAATTTTCCATTTTTTGTTCTAAAACAGAAGACGAGGTTTATTGACTGGAGTAAAGTTTGATTCCTCCACGAAATTTCTAGCGGCAAATATATTGCCCCCGATCGTGAGCCCGAATTCTTTCCACATTACTCAGAGCCTTCAGACCATGCGTTCCACTAGCCATACTCCTGCTCTTAACCTGCTTGCCGTCTTGTCCGTTGCCGCCATGTTGACCGCCTGCGGCGGCGGCGGTGCCACCGGTACCGGTACCGACAGTACGGTTTCTCTTGCCACCATCAGCACCGGCCATACGCCGACGCCGATCGGTGCCACGCCAACCACCCCGGTGACGACCCCTGTCGCCACGACGCCAGTCGTCCCTGCGACCATCGGCGCGCCGCTGACCGACGTGCGTTTGCAAAATACCGGTAGCGCCCAGACCAACGTCCCGTTTACCTTCGGCCAGGTGTTTGCCGCCGGCGCCTTGAGCTCGACCGACGGCCTGGCCGCCAAGCTGGCCGACGGTACCGTGCTGCCGCTGCAGATGGACGTCAAGACCACTAATGCCGACGGCTCGGTGCGTCACGCTATCATCTCCGGCGTGCTGCCTGTGCTTGCTGCAGGCCAGACCCAGACCCTGAACCTGGTCAAGTCGGCCACCGCGCCCAAGAGCACGGTGACCTTGCAGGGCCTGCTCAGCGCCGGCCTGACCGGTAAAACCACGGTCACGCTGAATGGTGTGAAATACACCGCTTCGCTGGCCGAGGCCGTCGCTGCGACGACGACGCCAACGACCTGGCTGTCGGGTGCGATCGCCAACGAATGGATCGTCAGCGCACCGCTGAAAGATGCGAATGGCGTTGCCCATCCCCAGCTGAATGCGCGCTTCGACGTGCGCTGGTATTCGGGCCTGAACAAACAGGCACGGGTTGAATTCGTGGTTGAAAACAACAAGACCTGGGTGCCGGGCGCCAAGCTCAACTACAACGTAGACCTCGAACTGGCCGGTAGCCCGGTCTTCTCGAAAACCGGCATGGACCATTACCACCACTCTCGCTGGCACCAGTACTTCTGGTGGAGTGCCGCGCAACAGCCGGCCGTGAACGTGCAGCTCAACAGCGCCTACCTGATCGCGACCAAGGCCGTACCGAACTACGATCCGACCTTCGCGCCGCGCGAAAGCGAACTGAGCTCGTTGGCCCAGACTATCAACAGCAGCAATACCGGTCCGATGACCGTCGGTCCCGTCACCTCCTACATGCCGACCACCGGCGGCCGCAACGATATCGGCTCGCTGCCCACCTGGTCGGTGATGTGGCTGTTCTCGATGGACAAGCGTGCCCGCGACGTGATGATGGCGGCTGCCGATGGCGCAGCTACCTGGTCGATCCACTACCGGGATGAAAAGACCGGACGTCCACTCCGTACCGACAACGATACGAACAAGGACATCACGACCCACTTCAACCTGCGCACCCGAGGACCGCTGCCGGTGCCGCGTTACGTGAACGATGACCTGGGCAATTCGTGGTCGCCATACACCGACGATACCGCCCACCAGCCGTCGCTGGCGTATCTGCCTTACCTGGTCACCGGCGATTACTACTACCTGGAAGAACTGCAGTTCTGGGCGGCATCCAATCCGCTGAATACGGATCCTTCAGGCTCGGGTCACGGCCAGGGCCTGCTGCGCTGGCTGCAACTGCGCGGACAGGCATGGTCGCTGCGTACCCTGGGCCAGACCGCCTACATCACTCCGGATGCGGACGTGATGAAGCCGTATTTCACCAACCAGTTGAACGCCAACCTCGACTTCTATTACCAGACTTATGTCGTCGGTAATCCGAACAAACTCGGTGCCTACGACGGTTCGGGTGAAGGCGCGTTCAATGACGCCGATAATTTCGCGCCGTGGCAGGACGACTTCCTGACCTGGGCCTTGGGTTATGTGAGCGAGCTGGGCTTTACCAAGGCGGATCCGGTCCTGAAATGGAAAGCGCAGTATTCGGTGGGCCGCATGACGGCACCGGGCTTCTGCTGGGTTGCAGCATCTTCCTACATCCTGAATATCCGCCCCAACAGGAATTCCGGGCTGTATGGCAGTTTCGCCGACGTCTACAAGGCAACCTATGGTGGCGACCAGATGTACAATGACGATATCAACTGGGTGTCGGCTAACCGGGACGGCAAACGTTTCAGCGACATGAGCTGCGGCAGCCAGGAGCAAGCGGACTTCCTTGGCTCAGTCAACGGTTATCAGTGGTCTGTCGGCCGCATGATGGGTTATGCCGATGCCTCGATGGGTTACCCGGCCAACATGCAACCGGCACTGGCAGTCGCCGTCCAGTCGGGTGCCACCGATGCGGCCAAGGCGTGGGAAATCTTCATGAACCGCTCCGCCAAGCCGGACTACCACTCGGCACCGCAGTGGGCGATCCTGCCGCGCTAATCGCAAACATGCAGTAAGGCGGAGCCCGTTCTCGGGCTGAACAAAGCCGGGCTTCCTCCCAAGGGAAGCCCGGCTTTTTTTCTTTACAGCCACATTATTGGTAAAAATTTAATGGAAAATACCCCTAAGGTCACGTGTGCGTGACACGTTGCAGCATATAATGTAATGCGGTATAGCAAGGAACTTCTGCTTCAACGGGCATAAGCAGGTCACAATCGAGCCGCCCGCGGCAGGGCAATTTGGGAGTCAGTGAGGATGTCTTTATTCAACAAGGTGGTTTGGCGCGCCAAGCGGGATTATTGGCGCTGGAAGTATCACAGGGTCGCCCGCCAGATCCTGGCAACCCGTCCGCTTGTACGCGGGGAGCTGCCTTTCACCCTGTTGTCGATGGTGCACCAGCGCGACGTGTCGTCTTACCTGGTCGCCGTCAAATCCTTTGCGCATTTCCTGAATCCATCGAAGATCGTCGTGGTCTGCGACCCGTCGATCGACCAGGCCGACCGCGCCGTCCTGAAACGCCACCTGCCGCATGTCGAGTTGCGCGAAGCGCACGAGTTCGTGCATCCGGACATTCCGCGCGGCGGTACCTGGGAGCGCCTGTTCGCGATTGCCCACTACGTCGAGGACAGCTATGTCGTGCAGCTGGACGCCGACACCCTGACCGTGCATCCGGTGCCGGAAGTGCTGGAAGCGGTCCGTAATGGCACCGGTTTCGTGCTCGGCGAAATGCCGGAGACCCCGATCCGCTCGCTGCAGGCAACCCGCGAAAATGCCCTGCCCTGGCTGGCGCCGTGGGCGCACGTGCAGGCGATCGCCGAAACGGAAATGGTCAACGTCGGCTTGCCGCAGGACGCCCGCTACATCCGCGGCTGCTCGGGCTTCACCGGTTTCCCTCGCTCGTCGACGATGCGCGACACCATGACCGATTATTCGCGCCGCATGGGTGCCAAGCTCGGCGACAGCTGGAAGCGCTGGGGCACCGAGCAAGTCACCTCGAACTACCTGGTCAGCAACATGCCGGGCGTCCAGCCGCTGCCCTTCCCCAAGTACGGCACGCCGGATTGCGCGACGGCGGACACCGCCTTCTACCATTTCATCGGGTCGATGCGCTTCATCAATAACAAATACGAGGCTGCCTCACGGCACGCCATCCGCCTGATTAACAGTGCGCCAGCGTAAATCGTTGCCGTTCTCTCTATAGTGCGCAGTTGTTTTTATGGCAGATCTCCGTCGCTCGCTGGTCATTAATTTCTTCTCGACGTCCGGGGCAGCAATGCTCCAGTTCGTCGTCAGCATCATCCTGGCCCGGATCCTCAGCCCCAGCGAGATCGGTATTTATTCGATGACGGCGGTGGTCGTCAATCTCGGCCACGTGTTCCGCGATTTCGGCGTCACCAACTACATCCAGCGCGAAAAAGAGCTGACCCCGGACAAGCTGCGCTCGGTCACCGGCGTCGTCTTCACCACCTCCTGGATCATCGCCACGGTGCTGCTGCTGGCCAGCGGCTGGATCGGCGAGTGGTTCCACGAACCGAAGCTGGTGCCGGTGATGCGCGTGCTGGCCGTCGGCTTCTTCTTCATTCCCTTCGGTTCGATCACCAACTCCCTGCTGGCCCGCAATTTCGAGGCCAAGAAGGAAGCGGTGCTGTGGGCCATCGGCACCGGCAGCTTCTGCATCAGCTGTATCGTGCTGGCCAAGATGGGCTTCGGCAGCATGGCACTGGCGTATGCCAACCTGATCAACATCATCGCCTGCGGCATCGGCTGCGCCTTCATGCGCCCGAAGGACCTGCCCTGGCTGCCTTCGTTCAAGCATTGGCGCGAGGTTGCCCACTTCGGCGTCGGTTCGCTGCTGTCGAGCTGCGCCGGCTCCCTGAACAATGCCGTCCCGGACCTGCTGCTGGGCAAGCTCGGCAGCCCGCGCATGGTCGGTCTGCTCAGCCGCGCAAATTCGACCGTGGCGATCTTCACCTACATTGCCGGTTCCACCGTCAACTACGGCGCCGTGGCCTACCTGGCCCAGACCTACCACCGCGGCGACTCGCTGGCGCCGACCCTGTCGCGCGCCACCGCCCTGCTGACCGGCGTCGGCTGGGCCGCCCTGCTGCTGACCGCCATTCTCGGCCACGACATCGTGCTGGCGCTGTACGGCCAGAGCTGGCTCGAAGCCGTGCCCGCGATCCCGGCGCTGACCCTGGGCGCGGCAGTGGGCATGATGTACCACTACGTGCCGATGGCGGTGACGGCGATCGGCCGGCCCTACCTGAGCACGGTGCCGATCATGGTGTCGGTGCTGACTCGCATCGCCTTCGGCGTGCTGCTGTTCAACGGCAGCCTGGTCCACTTTGCCTGGGCGCTGTGCATCGCGACCATCGTCACCGCACCCGTCATCGGCATCCAGCAGAGCCGCCATCTCGGCTATCCGACCGGCGTCATGGTGCGCGCGCTCACGCCGAGCGCGCTGGTCGCCCTTGGCACCGGCGCGGCCGGCTATTTGCTGCAGCTGGTGCTGCCATCGACGCTGCCGGCGCTGGCCCGCCTCCTGATCATGCTGCTGCCGCTGGCCGCCGTGTGGTACCTGCTGCTGCGCCTCACGCGCCACGTGCTGCTCGAGGAAGTGCACCGCCTGGCGGCGCCAATCGGAATCAGGCTCGGGCTGCTGCGCCCGAATGTATAATCGGCGCTTGACCGGACTGACGACTAGATTATGTACCTCGACCAAGTTAAGACGATCCTGATTGACGTGCTGGGCCTGGGCGACGCCGGCAGAGGCCTGGATGCCGATTCGCCTTTGCTGGGCAGTCTTCCCGAACTCGATTCGATGGCGGTGGTCAGCCTGATCGCCGCGCTCGAAGAACGGTTCGACATCGCGATCGACGATGACGAAATCAGCGCCAGCACCTTCGAGACCCTGGGAAGCCTGGCCGCGTTCGTCGCACGCAAACGCGGCGAATGACCGCATGCGTACCGCGCCGGGCCAGCCGGCCGAGCCCTTCTTCCTCGACAGCGCCCCCGGCCGGCGCTTCTGCCTGTTCCACCCGCCCGCTGGCGCCTGCCGCGGCGCGGTCCTGTATGTCCACCCGTTTGCCGAAGAAATGAACCGCTCGCGCCGGATGGCGGCGCTGCAGGCGCGCGCCCTGGCGGCCCGTGGCTACGGCGTGCTGCAGCTCGATTTGTACGGCTGCGGCGACAGCAGCGGCGACTTCGGCGATGCGCGCTGGGCGATCTGGAAAACAGACATTGCGGCCGGCGCGGCCTGGCTGCAGCGGCGGCTGGAGCGTCCGCTCACCCTGTGGGGACTGCGCCTGGGCGCCCTGCTGGCGCTCGATTATGCGCGGGAAGCCCCAGAGCCGCCGCAAGCGCTGATCCTGTGGCAACCGGTGCTGAACGGCGCCACTTACCTGACCCAGTTCCTGCGCCTGCGCGTTGCCGGCGCCATGCTCGACGAAGGCGCCAAAACCAGCACCGGCGCGCTGCGCCAGGCCCTGCAGGATGGCGAAACCCTGGAAATCGCCGGCTACGACCTGGCGCCCGAGCTGGCCATGGCCATCGATACCCTGCCGCCGGCGGACACCCTGGCGCCCGCCTGCCGGGTCGACTGGTTCGAAGCCCTGGGCGCGCCCGAAGCCGCCCTGCCGGCAGGCGCGGCACGCATCCAGGCCGAATGGCAGCAGCGCGGCGTCGACCTGCAGCTGCATGCGCTGGCCTGCCCGCCGTTCTGGATCACGCCGGAGATCACGGAATCCCGGGCCTGGGTCGATGCCACCTCGGCGGTCCTGGGGGAACGCGCCGATGCCTCTTGAAACCGGCGAGGACAGCGCGCTGACTTTCCGCTGCGGCGATGACTGGCTGGTCGGCGTGCTCAGCATGCCGGCTGCGGCGCCCACCAAGGGTGTATTGATCGTGGTCGGTGGACCGCAATACCGTGCCGGCAGCCACCGCCAGTTCACCCTGCTGGCACGCAGCCTGGCCGCGAACGGAATCGCCGCCCTGCGTTTCGATTACCGGGGCATGGGCGACAGCGAGGGTGCCCAGCGCGGCTTCGACACGGTCGCCGACGACTTGCGCGCCGCCATCGACGCTTTCATGAAAGTCGTGCCCGGCATGCAGGAGCTGGTGCTGTGGGGCTTGTGCGACGCCGCCTCGGCGATCGCCATGTATGCAGCCGGCGATGCGCGCGTGGGCGGCGTGGCCATGCTGAATCCCTGGGTGCGCACCACCGACGGCCTGGCCCGCGCCACCCTCAAGCATTACTACCGAGGCCGGCTGCTGGAGCGCGACTTCTGGCGCAAGCTGCTGGGCGGTCGCTTTGACCTGATGGGCTCGCTGAAGTCGATGGCGAAGCTGGCCCGCAGCGCCTTCCGGCCGGGCCAGCTGGACCATTCGAACGGCAGCGGCGCCCAGCAAGCGCTTCCGCTACCCCAGCGCATGCTCGCCGGCATGCAAGCCTTCCAGGGACGGGTACTGGTCATTACCAGCGGCGCCGACCTGACCGCACGCGAATTCTGCGACGTCGGCGCCGCCACGCCCGCCTGGAAACGCCTGCTGGCAGCGCCGCACGTGACCCGGCACCAGATCGACAAGGCAGACCACACGTTTTCGCGCCGCGAATGGCGCGACCAAGTGGCGGACTGGACCTGCACATGGGTACTTGGGAAATAAAACGCAAATACAACGGGTTGTGATGCAAATGACCGACAGATCACAAAAAATACCGTTTTTTTTGTCCTGAATCGTAACGTGCGCAGCGGTTTCTTCGTGTTAGACTTGCAACATTCCCTAGGTCCATGTTCCACAATCCACTCTGCCCGCAATGTCGCTCAAATCCCTCCTGATTCCCTCGCTGAACCGTCCCCCGAAGCGCGAATATATCGCCGCACTTCCTGAAGGTACGTCGATTCCGCGCATTATCCACCAGGTTGGCATGCGTCCGGCCTTCGAAAACGGCAAGATCCCGCCGATGTTCGAAAAGAACATCGAAAAGATGAAAGCGTTGAATCCCGGCTGGGACTACCGCTTCTATGGCGACGATGAGATCGAGGCCTTCATCAAAGGCAATTATCCGCCGGAGATCTGGGCCTACTACCAGCGCATCGACCCGCGTTACGGTCCGGCGCGTGCCGATCTGTTCCGCTACCTGCTGCTGTACAAGGTCGGCGGCGTCTATCTCGACATCAAGAGCAGCGCCACCCTGCCGCTGGATTCGGTGCTGCGTCCGGACGACCGCTACATCCTGTCCAAATGGCACAACGCCGCCGGCCAGTTCGAACATTGGGGCCTGGTGTTCGACCTGCGCGACCTGGAGGGCGGTGAGTTCCAGCAGTGGCACGTGATCTGCGCGCCGGGACATCCCTACCTGAAAGCGGTGATCGAGCAAGTCTTGTTCAACATCGACCATTACCTGCCTTCGCTGCACCAGGCCGGCAAGAACGGCACACTCCGCCTGACCGGTCCGATTCCGTACACGCTGGCGATCGAGCGCATCCGCGAAAAGCACCCGCACCGCCAGGTCGACGGCCGCAACGTGATCGGCCTCGAGTACAACATCATCGACGGCGACCAGGGGCACGCGAAGATCTTCAAAGGCCATTACACGCGCCAGACTGCGCCGGTGGTGCGCCTGACGCCCATGAAGCAGGTCAGCAACCAGTTCTACAAGCTGGTCCAGCTGACCTACGACCATACCCTGCGCCGCTATACCGATGCCAAGCTGACGCCGATCGACAAGCCGGTGTGGGTGCTGGAACGCGAAGCGGCCGAAATCGCGAAGCGCGAAGCAGCCGAGCGCGAACAGATGGCGATGAAGGCCCAGCGCCGCTAAGGTGCTGCTGATCCCTCAGGTGCTGGTTCCTTAAATGCCAGTCCGCCGCCGCCATCAAGGCGCGCGGCGGCAGGCGGCGAAGTCGTCGAAGGCGCCATAGGCGCGCACGGGGCCGGCGCCGCACAAGTCCAGGCCCTTGCGGCCGCCCTCGCGCTGCGGCGCGCTGTCCTTCCAGGAAAAATCCCCTTCCAGCGGCGCGCGGAACAAATCGCGCACTGGATGGTTGCCCATGTATGCATGCCAGAGCGGTACCGTGCGGTTGTCGCCCAGGTGCAGCAGGCCGCCGTCGCGGCTGCGCACCGGGCCGTCGACCAGGTTGCCGTCCAGGCGCGCGCTGCTGGTGGCAAAGCGCACGTCGATGCCGGTCACGTCGACCAGCGTATTGTCTTCCACCTGGCTGTCGGCCGCGCTGTTCAGATACACGCCGACGTCCGAACAGGCTGCCACCAGGTTGGCGCGGATGACGCCGCCCTGCTGCTCGGTGATGCATTTGCGGTCGCGGCAAAACTCTGGCCCGGTACCGCCGCCGCCCAGCGACAAACCGACGCGCTGGCCCGGGTGGCCGCGCAATTTGTCCTCGCACCACACCAGGTTGCGCTCGAACACATTGGCGCTGCCGGCGCCCTTGGCAAACGCGCCGTAGCTGACCCGGTTGCCCTCGAGCTTGACGAAATCCTTGATGACGTTGGTACGGATGGTCCAGCGGCTGGCCGCCACCAGGTCGATCGGCACTACCGGGTTGGCGGTGTTGCGCGCCCGCGTGTTATAGAGGGTGTTGGATTCGATCAGGCCGTCGTCCGGAAAATCATCGCCGGCGCCGTTGATCTTGAAGTGGGCATTGAAGTCGGCAATCGTATTGTTGACAGCGGCGAAATGGCGGCCGGCGCCGACCACGTGGAAAGCGTGTTCGCAATAGGTGTCGTCGCCGCAGACGCCGCGGATGCTCAGGTTCTCGAAACGCCACCAGGGCGCGCTGATCCGGAAGCCTTCGACCTGGTCGAACTCGATTTGCACGCTGCCCGGACGGGCGGCGCGCACGACGATAGCGGCGTCTTCGCTGCCGGGCCGGTTGGCGTCGATGGCGCGTTCGCGGAAGCGGTAGGTGCCCGGCAGCAGGGTGATCGTTTCGCCGGCCTGGGCATTCGCGATTGCCGCGCGCAGTTCGTCCGGGGTGCCGACCATGACCCCGCCCGTGCGCTGCCCGCCGACCGGACGCGCCTGGGCGCCGAGCGCCAGCGCCAGGTCGGGCGGCAGCGCCGCGGCGCCGCGGTCAAGTTCCAGCAAGGTCTTGCTGGCAAAGCGGCCCAGCCCGACGATGGTCGGATTGTGGCCGCTGCTGCGTTTTTCCACATAGGGCGCGAGCGTGCGCGGTGCCACGCCCAGGTGCTCGACCACGACCGCGGCGCCGACAAGGCCGGCCACCGCCAGCGCGGCGCCGCTCAGCAGCAGGCGGCGACCCAGGCGGCGGCCCCGGCGCTTGCCACGCACTGCCTCCCGCTTCACGCGTTGACCTTGATGCCGTGCCGGCCCATCAAATCGTACATGGTCGGCCGGCTGATGCCCAGCATCTCGGAGGCCTTGACGATGTTGCCGTCGGTGCGTGCCAGCGCCTTGACGATGGCCTTGTATTCGGCCTCGTCGCGCACTTGCCGCAGGTTCAGCGGCTCTTCCTCGGCGCCGCTCTCGGGCAGGCCGAGGTCGTCGGCGACGATGGTGCTGCCGTCGGCCATGATCACGGCGCGCTTGATGCAGTTTTCCATCTCGCGCACGTTGCCGGGCCAGGCGTAAGCCTCGATCGCTGCCATCGCATCCGGTGCGAAGTGCAGCGAGGCGCGCGACTCCTGGGCGCAGAATTTATTTTTAAAGTGGTGGGCCAGCAGCGCGGCGTCACCCTCACGCAGGCGCATCGGCGGGATGTTGACCACGATTTCCGACAAGCGGTAATACAAGTCTTCGCGGAAGCGGCCCTGGCTGCACAAATCCTTCAGCTTCTGGTGGGTCGCGCAGACGATGCGCACATCGACCGGGATTTCCTCATGGCCGCCGACGCGCTCGATCACGCGCTCCTGCAGGAAGCGCAGCAGTTTCGCCTGCAGCGCCATCGGCAGGTCGCCGACCTCGTCGAGGAAGAAGGTGCCGCCGTGGGCCAGTTCGACTTTACCCTTGGTCTGCTTGGCGGCGCCGGTAAAGGCGCCTTTTTCGTAGCCGAACAATTCGCTCTCGAGCAGGTTTTCCGGAATCGCCGCGCAGTTGATCGCCATGAAGCGGCCCTTGGCGCGCGGCGACAGCGCGTGCACGGCGCGCGCCAGCACCTCTTTGCCAGTGCCGGATTCGCCCAGCAGCATCACCGAGGCCGAGGTCGGGGCCACCTTCTCGACCGTGCGGCAGACCTTCAGCATGCCGGGGTCGCGCGAGATCACGCCGGACAGCGGCGAATCGGCCTGCGACTGCTGCATGCGGCGGTTTTCCTGCTGCAGGTTGTGCAGGAAGAAGGCGCGCTGGATCACCAGGTTCAGCACTTCCGGATCGACCGGCTTCTGGTGGAAATCGTAGGCGCCCATGCCGATCGCCTTGACCGCGTTGGCATGGTCCTGGTTGCCGGTCAGGACGATCACGCGCGTGTCCGGCGCCAGCGCCAGGATCTGCTGCAGCGTGGCCAGGCCCTCGGTCGAACCGTCGGGGTCGGGCGGCAGGCCGAGGTCCATGGTACACACGGCCGGTTCGTGGCGGCGGATCTGGGCCAGCGCCGCCTCGCGGTCGCCGGCCACGACCACGTCGTAGGCATCCAGGCTCCAGCGCAGCTGCTTCTGCAGGCCCGGGTCGTCTTCAATGATGAGCAGTTTCGGTTTGGTTTGGGTCACGGATGTCCTCTGGTCAGACTGTCGCTCAGGCCGTGGCCGCCGCCGCTTCGCGGTAGGGTGGCAGCACGACCTTGAAGGTGGTGCCGAGTGCGGGGCGGCTGCTCACTTCCAGTGCCCCGCCCAGCTCGGTAATGTATTCGCGGCTCTCGAACACGCCGATGCCCATGCCGGCCGACTTGGTCGAGTCGAAGGGCTTGAACAGGCGCTCGCGGATGAATTCCTCGCTCATGCCTTCGCCGGTGTCGGCGATCTCGATTTCCACCGCTTCCTGGCGCTGGCCGACACGAATCATGACATGGCCGTCGCGCGGCGTGGCTTCGATGGCATTCTGGATCAGGTGGCCGACAACACGTTCGAGGCGCTCGCGGTCCGCCAGCACCTTCAGGCCGGGCGTTTCGACCACCAGTTGCGGGTGCGGCTCGAAGGCGCTCTTCAGCGCGACGGCGCCGCGCACCACCTGGTCGATCGCCAGCGGCAGCTTGTTGTCGGCGTTCTCGGTGCGCGACAGCTTTTGCAGCAGCAGTTTCATCTTCTGCACCGAATGGTTCAGGGTTTCCAGCATGTCTTGCTGGAATTCGGGATTGTCCTTGTGCTTTTCGGCGTTGGCGTTCATCAGCGACAGCTGGGCCACCAGGTTTTTCAGATCGTGCACCACGAAGGTCGACATGCGATTGAAAGACTCGAACTGGCGCGCCACCATCAGCGCGTTGGCCGCGTCTTCCTGGGCCAGGTGGCCGGCGGCCTGGCTGCCGGCGATTTCCAGCAAATCGAAGATTTCCCAGTTCAGCTTGAGCGGGCTGCGCGCGCGCTGCAGCACCACGAAGCCGAACAGCTTTTCGTGCAGGATCAAAGGCACCACCAGCCAGCGCCGCGGCAGCTCGAGCAGCCATTCCGGCACCGCCAGGCCCTCGTACTTGTCGGGACTGTCGACGTATTCGTCAAGGTCGATCACCCACTGGGTGCTTTCCAGGAACTGGCAGAAGGGCGAATGCAGCGGCTCGCTGGCGTCGGCGGCCGGCGCCTGCCACTGAGAACGCGCTTCGAAGCGCCCGCTCTCGCTGCGCTGCCACAGCACCCCGCCCGGGCTTTCCACCAGCGTCGCCAGTGCCTGGATCGCGCGGTCGCCCAGGCCAGGCCCGCGTTCGGACAGGGTGCGCGTAAAACGCATCCATTCTTCGCGGTAGTCGTAGTTGTAGCGATAAAAATGCTTGCTGATCGAGACCTTCAGCCAGGAACGCGCCGTGCCCGAGAACAGGATCACGCCCAGCAGGCAGACGGCGCCGAACAGGAAGCCGGTCTGCATCACCGTGCCCCAGCGTCCGCCGACGTAGCGCAGGTAATAACCCACCGAACCCATCGCCAGCAGGTAGATCGCCGAGCCGAACAGGGCCGCCGAATGGAACATCACACGGCGCGACACCGCGAACGGGGTGGTCCAGGAGCCGCGGCGCGCCAGCGAAGCCGCCACCAGCGGCACCGTCAGCGCATTGATGACGCCGCGCGCGCTCCACAGGTCCGGATTCGGTTCGCGGAACAGCATGGTGTTGCTGTACATGTAGAAATCGTAGGCGAACATGCCGCACAGGCCCAGGCAGACGAACTTGATCGCCCAGCGCTCTTCGATGGTTTTATTGCGGTAGACCTGCTCCACCAGCAGCATGCCATACACCGACAGGCCGACGAAGGCGGCCAGCATCGGCAGGCTGCCGAAGGCGACCAGCACGCCGGTCGCGTGGCCGACCAGGGCCAGGCCGAGCAGCGCCATCAGGACCAGGTAGCAGGCCGCGGCCACCAGCAGCGAGCGGCGCACGCGCCCATCCTCGCCGCGCCAGTGGCCGTGCAGCGCCACCAGGAACAGCGCCCAGGCGCCGTCGCGCACCACCTCGAGCAGGCCGGAGAGCGGGCTCCACAGCACCTGGTGCGACGCTTCCCAGGCCAGCACCCCCGCCCACAGCGCGCTGGCGCAGCACGCCAGCGGCAGCGTGATGCGCTGGGCGCGGCCGCGCCAGCCCGACAGGACGGGCAGGCCGAGCAGCAGGAAGCCGATAGCGGCCAGCAGGTAACTGGAAGCGGCGATATTGGTCACGGCAAAGGCGGATGCGGCCGTGCGGAACGATCAGCGGCCACTACGGAACAGGACGACCTTCAGGGTATCGATCAGGATCAGGACGTCGAGGAACAGGCTGTTGTTCTTGACGTAGTACAGGTCGTACTGCAGCTTCTGCAGCGCGTCTTCCGCCGAGGAACCGTAGCCGTAGCGCACCTGGGCCCAGCCGGTGATGCCCGGCTTGACGCTGTGGCGCACGTTGTAATACGGGACCACTTCGATCAGCTGCTCGACGAAATACTGGCGCTCGGGACGCGGGCCGACGAAGGACATCTCGCCCTTGAACACGTTAAGGATCTGCGGCAGTTCGTCGATACGGGTCTTGCGCATGAAATTGCCGACGCGGGTGATGCGCGGGTCGTTCTGCTGGGCCCACTGCGGCTTGCCGCCTTTTTCGGCATCGATGCGCATGCTGCGGAATTTATGGACGCGGAAGATCTCGCCGTCCATGCCGACCCGCTCCTGCGAGTAGAACACCGGGCCGCGGTCTTCGAGCCACACCGCCAGCATCGCGCCCAGCATCAGCGGGAAGGTCAGCACCAGGATGATGGTGCTGCAGATGATGTCGAAGCTGCGCTTCATGAAGGTGCGCACGAAGCTCTGGTCGAAGCCGCCGCCGAACACCAGCCACGAAGGCTGCAGCGAATCGACCCGGATCTGGCAGGTTTCGCGTTCGAAGAAGGTGGCGGCGTCGGTGACTTTCAGGCCGGCCAGTTTGCACTCAAGCAATTCCTTGATTGGGAAGCCGCCGCGCCGGTTCTGCACCGACACCACCACTTCCTGGACGTTGTGGCGGCGCGCCAGCGACACCAGCGACTCGCCTTCGCGCGCGGCCAGGAGGCCGGTGGACGGCACGCACAGCTCTTCGGTCGGGGTCGGGATGAAGCCGGTAATGTGGTAACGGTGGTAGCTGGCGCTCTGCTGGGCCAGGTCGCTGCATTCCTTGGCCAGCGGACCGCTGCCCAGGAACAGGATGCGGGTTTCCAGGAAGCGCAGTTCGGAGGTCTTGAAGAACACCATGCGCGACGTGACGATGCCGACGCCGGCGATGCCGAACACCAGCGCCAGGACGCCGCGTCCGAAGTACAGGTCGGGCGCCACGTAGAACACCAGGGTCAGGATCAGGAAGCCCATCACGAACGAGGGCATCAGCTTCATGAAGAAGGGATTGCGCAAGCCTTCGTTGAAGTTCAGCTGGTACATGCCCATGGCGCTCATGCTGAAAATGATGGCGACGGTAAAGGCGATGGCGGACGTGAAGAAATGGTCGATGTTGGGCAGCGAAGCCCCTGCGCCCAACTCCATGAAACGCACTGTCGCCCCGATGTAGGCTGCGCCTAGCAGCACCAGCACTTCGACGAACAGCAATACGAATACGATCTTCGACACATAGTGGTTAGAAATCCTAAACACGATAACTCCCGGGCTTCTTCTTCATTATTTGGAAAACATGGGCGATCTTCAGTGCGGGAGTGCGTGGACATACCAGTCCATCGCTTCCCGCATGCCGTCGTCGATACGATGGGTCGGAACGTACCCCAACAGCCTGGCTGCCCTGGAAATGTCCGCCTGTGAGTGCCGTACGTCGCCGCGGCGGAAATCGACGTATTCCGGGACGTGGGCAGCAAGGTGCGCAAAATTCCCGGATAGCAAAGCCTTCATCATACCGTACAGCTCGTTCCGAGTCCTACGAAGACCTGCCATACCGTTGTAGACGTGATTCACAGTACTGTGTTCGACCAGCGCGTCGGGCCGATCACTGATATCACACTGACAACAAAACGGAGGGCGTGGTCGGTGTTTTTCTTGCAAGCGATATGCAAAGGGCACTGTGGAGGAATCAAAGCTGTATCCGGCGCCGCCTTGAACGAAGGTGACCGCTTGCAGCGAGCAAAAGTAGTCGACGCCGACGGTAAGAACTGCTGCTGCGCTCATTATCGGTTCCGGTCCAATTTTTGCAAATTGTTTAACATTTAATATAACACGGAAACACTGATACTTCCCAGCAAAACCCAGCAAATTGTCAAGCGCAAACCACAAGTTAATAGATACCAAAAAGCAAGCATCATGACGCCGGCCGATACCAAATCTGGAAAACTGCTGCCATTTCTGGCAATAAGTGTCTAGCTGCTATGAACTTAAGGCAACATATACTCGGAGCATGCAATAGTATCATTTTCGACAGTGCTGCTGTCAGGCGCTCATCTATCGTGCGCCCCATCCCACCATTCCCTCAGGGAAACCTCGTTTGAGTACCGAGCGGAAAAAGCAACTCTTTGCTCGGTTAATTCGGCAAGTACGAAAATGCCGGCAGCCAATGCTGCATAGAACATGACAGGACCGATTCCTGGCCCGTAGACCTGGCTGAGCGGCCCATGGAAGGCATCGATCGAAACGAAAAGCTGGCAAGGTAGCGGATCGGTTCTTCGAACCGGAGCAGCCAGCCGAAACCGGACGCAATCTGGGCTGTTGCGCAAAAATGGGGGCGTCACGACGATGCCGAGCAGCGTGTCATAGATCACCTGGGTTGTGTGATGGGCGCCAAGCGGGCCGAAACGCTTCTTACAACCAGTTTCTCAGCAAGCTGAAAACATTGAAACACCACAGCGATGCAGCTACTGCAATGGTATCCGTGATGCTGGAGATAGGTGGACAGTGTCATCCCGGGCCGCAATGCCATATACGTGATGACGTAACCGGACAGCACGAAAAATACGACTACCGCTTCGTGACCAGTAAAGCGTATGGGGAAGAAATTTTTCCAGGTATGGTGCAAGACGACACTACGCGCAGCAACAAAACGTACCAGGTCGAGGTAGCTAGAAAAAGCAGGAGAGAAGGTTTTTCCTGCTTATGTACCCGGAGCAACTAACTGTGTATCAGGCAGTGGCAACGAAGATGCCAGGACATGCTGACTGGTGATTAAACGACGAGACAGGAAAGGGAAATGGCGCGGCTGGCTGGGATCGAACCAGCGACCCTTGGCTTCGGAGGCCAATACTCTATCCACTGAGCTACAGCCGCGCTAGGTGAGGTGTGCGAAGCATACAGACTTTCCTGGGCGTCGTCCATGGGTACGGGCGCTGCTGGCTAGTAATTGCGTTTCCACTAACGATTTTTGGGTCTATAATCGGGCGCGGATGGTATTGCAAACAAGCATCCGCAGCGCAGGAGACAGGTTTTTTTAATTAAATTAAGGAAATCATGAGCGACGCACACAATGAACAGCAATCCTTGATCCAGACCCCCAAGCAATTGATCGTTGCGGTCGCAGGTTTTTTCCTCGTCATCGTCATCGGCATCATCCTGCTGGTCACCTTCGTCACCAACACCCAACTGCAAGGCGCCGGCTCGGAACAGAGTACGCAAGCCATTGCCGCCCGTATCCGTCCGGTCGCCGATGAAGGTTTTACGCTGAAGGATGCCAACGCCCCGAAAGTCTTGCAGACCGGCCAGGCCGTGTACACCGCAGTATGCGCAGCCTGCCACGGCAGCGGCGCGGCAGGCGCACCGAAGCTGGCCGACGCCGGCGCCTGGAGCGCCCGCATCGCGCAAGGCTACGACACCCTGGTCCAGCATGCCGTGCAGGGCATCCGCCTGATGCCGGCCAAGGGCGGCAACCCCGACCTGGACGATATCGAAGTGGCGCGCGCCGTCGTCTACATGAGCAACCAGTCGGGCGCCAAGTTCAAGGAACCGGAAGCACCGGCGCCCACTGCGACCGCGTCGGCCGCCACACCGGCTGCCGCAGGCCCGGCCCCAACCGCACCGGCCCCAGCAGCAGCCACGCCGGCGGCGGCGTCCCCTGCCCCGGCTCCTGCTCCTGCGGCGGCACCGGCAACCGCCAGCGCCGACACCGGCAAGACCCTATTCGGCGCGGCCTGCGTGGCCTGCCACGGCGCCGGCATCGCGGGGGCACCCAAGGTCGGCGACAAGGCCAACTGGGCACCCCGCATCGCCCAGGGCAATGCAGTGCTGTATGAACATGCCATCAAGGGTTTCCAAGGCAAGGCCGGCGTGATGCCGCCGAAGGGCGGTTCGGCCGCGCCCGATGCCGAGGTCAAGGCGGCCGTCGACTACATGGTGGCCGCGGCAAAATAAGGCGGCAGGCGCTTACGAAGCCACTTGCCGCCCCGTGAACACGGCGCGCTTGGAAATCACGAAGTTGAACGCCAGCGCGACTGCCGAGCCGGCGGCAACCGCCAGGAACAAATTCAGCGTGCTGTGGTCGGTCAAGTGCAGCCAGACCGTGTAGACGATCACGTTGATGCCCCCGCCCAGGCCGGTCAGTAGCAGATACTGCGCCCATTCGCGCACCGAGCCCTGTCCCTGCTGGACGAAGGTGAAATGCCGGTTGACCTTCCATGTAACGGTAGCGGCGATCACGAAGGACAGGATACGTCCGCTCACCGCCCCCAATCCCAGCACCTTGACGCCAATGTACAGCATGGCAAAGTCGGTGACGAAGCCAAGCGCACCGACGATGCAAAAGCGCAGGAACTGTTCCAAACCCGGCTTCAAGACCGCTTCCCGAGCATGGCGCCGACCGACGGCACCGTCAAATACGCCAGGCGCTTCAGTTCACGCCGGCCATGGGTAACTGTATCCAGGATTAAACCGCAGGTAAGCGCCAGGAAAGCCAGGAGCATGGTGCTGGCCGCCAGCACGGCGGTCGGCAGGCGCGGCACCAAACCGGTTTCCAGGTAGGTCAGCAGCAACGGGAAGGACAAGCCCAGCGACAGCAGCGCCAGCAGCCCGAAGATGATGGTGAAGAAGAACAGTGGACGCTCGTTCTTGAACAGTTTGGTGATCATCATCAGGATGCGGAAGCCGTCGCGGTAGGTCGACAGCTTGCTGGTCGAACCTTCCAGGCGCGCGCCATAAGGGGTATTCAGCTCGCCGATCGGCATGCGCAGCTGCAGGGCGTGCACGGTCAGTTCGGTCTCGATCTCGAAGCCGTTCGACAGTGCCGGGAAGGATTTCACGTAGCGGCGCGAGAACGCGCGGTAGCCGGACAGGATGTCGGTGAAGCGGTTGCCGAACAGGTTGGCGACGAAGCCGGTGAACAAGGCATTGCCGAAGCGGTGGCCGGCGCGGTAGGCGGCGGCTTCCGAGTCGACGCGGCAGCCGACCACCATGTCCAGGTTGTCCTCGATCAGCTTGGCGATCAGGGCCGGCGCGCTGGCCGCATCGTAGGTGATGTCGCCGTCGCACATCAGGTAGATGTCGGCGTCGACGTCGGCGAACATGCGGCGCACGACGTTGCCCTTGCCCTGCAGGGTTTCGCTGCGCACGATGGCGCCGGCGGCGGCGGCGACCTGCGAGGTCTTGTCCTTCGAATTGTTGTCGTAGACATAGATCCGGGCTTGCGGCAGCTCCCTGCGGAAGCCTTCGACGACGGCGCCGATGGCGGCTTCCTCGTTATAACAAGGCAAAATGACCGCGATCTCGAACCCGGCGAGCGAGGCATGCGCCATGTCCATCGGCACGACATTCTTCGAGGTCCTCAAAGTGGATTCCATGATGTTCCTTACTGCTGTAAATGGGTGAGATTGGTGGCCTTGGCGGGAATGCCCATTGCGCGGACGGCGGCGACGTCGGGGGTGACAGCGGCGCCGGCCTCATACACTTCGGTGACGCCATTGCGGAACTGATGCGGCAGGCGCTGCTTCAGGAGGAAACCGGAATCCCGGCCCGCCAGGGCGTCGCGCATCTGCGTGCTGTGGGGATAGGCAGGGGCATTGTTCTGACGCACGATGACGACGTGCTGCACGCCGAGCCGGCGCAGTTCGGCCAGCACCTGCGCGCCATCGCTGTACTTGAGCGCGTAGCTGCTGCCCATGAAATTCGAATCGGCCAGCAGCTTGGAGGCGCGGATCACATAGCCCTGCAAGCGGGTGTCGTGCACGGCCATCTGGGCGATGAAGGCGCCTTCCGCGCCGGCCGGGCCGTCGATCACGGTCAGCGTGGGCCGGTTGGCCGGCGCCAGTTCGCGCGATACCAACGCGATCCCGGTATCGGCCTTGGGCGGGCGTCCGGCCAGGTGCATCACGCCCGGCACCATCATCACGGCGGCCAGTACGGCTGCGACCAGCGCGGGCGCCGGCCCCCTGCTGCGCACCGCCAGCCAGGCCAGCAGGTGGCAGACGCCGAGCGCGGCCAGCACCACCACCGCCGGCAGGGCCGGCGCCATGTAGCGGTCGACGATATCGACCGGTACCAGCGACTGCAACAAGAGCGTGGCCAGCATCAGACTGACGATGCCGGCCACGATAGCCCAGCGCTGCGCCGAGCGCGCGCGCAGGCGGTATTCGGCCACCACCGCGAACAAGGCGAGCAGCACGCCGGCCGGCGTCAGGTTGTGCGATAGCGTGAGCAGGTTGGCCAGCAGGGCCTGCGATGCATACGGCAGGCCGGCCTGGTAATTGAAACCGTCGGCGGCGATTTTTGCGGTGAGCATGTACCACGGCACCACCAGCAGCGCCATCAGCACGGCGGCGACGTAGGGTTTGATGGAGCGCAGCAGCGCCCAGTTGCCTGTCAGCGCGATATGAAATACCGGAATGAACACGACCAGCCAGCCATTGCCTTTCATGAGCACGGCCAGCGCGCCCAGCAGCGCGAAGCCGATGACCTTTCCCCAGCCGGGCGTGGTCGCATAGGCGATCCACAGCGCAGTGGCGGCGACCAGACAGGCGGCCAGCGGCTGGTCGACCATGAACATCGCATGGCCCTCGAGCACCAGCGGCGTCAGGGCATACACCAGCACGCCGGCGATGGCGGCGCGGCGCCCGGCCAGCAGGGCCAGGGCGGCCGCGATACCCAGCGCCGGCAATGCCGCCAGCAAGACATTGATTGCAAAGACCACGGGCATCGTCGGCGGCAAGACCAGGAACAGCAAGCCGAGGAAGCCGTAGTAGGCGGGCGGCCAATGGCCGATCGAGATCTTCGGATAGTGGATGTAGAAATCGGACGCAACCGCCATCGGATTGGCGCCCAGGTGGCTGCCCAGATAGTTCGCGATGAAGTAGCCGTTGAGGAAGTGCGAGGGTTCATCGGCACCGGAAAAACCGGATTGATATGCCTTGGCGAGCACCATGGCAAACGTCCCGACGGCGATGGCGGCCAGGTAGGCCAGGAGCAGGAAGGAAGCCGATGGCCTCTTGGTAGGAGCTTGCATTCAGGAGGTCGAAGTGGACAATAAATAATGCTTCAGATCAAATTTTATACGGATTTGTCTTTTTTATACATTTCGTACCGAATCCTGTTGTATTTGGGGCGGCAAGATTCGGACTTGATGCAGTGGATCGTGCACATATGCCTGCGGCCGTCGCATGGACGGCCGCAGGCAAGAGAAGCATGCTGACCAGGGAGCCTTGTCCCTGGCGTGCCGGATCAAATCCGGGTTTGACGGCGGCGGCGCGCCGCGAAGGCGGCCAGCAAGCCGGCGCCGCACAGCAGGACGCTGGCCGGTTCCGGCACGTCGTTCTGGATTTCGCGGTTCACGAAGAAATCGAAGGTGATGTTGGACACACCCAGGCCACCGATTTCGCCGATGAAGAAGGTGGTCGAGGGCGTCGGCAGGCTGCCGTCCCACGGCTGGCGTTGTTCGGCAAGGTCGGCCAGGTTATCCGAGGCGAACACGATATTGCCGGCGAGGTCGCGCAAGGTCACGCGCGCATCGTACAGCGTGACCGGGAAGGCCAGGTCGAGCACATCGCCGAAGGTACCGACACCGAGGTAAGCGCCTTCGTTAAAGATCGGGAACAGGTCGCCGTTCGCGCTCAGGGCGAGCGTGATGCGATTGCTGATGCCGCTCAGCATGGTGTCGGACTCGCTGGTCGTTACCAGCAAACCGGCCCGCGTGAAAGTGGCAGGCGTGTCGTCGAAGACACTATTTGGAAGCGCCGCATTACCGCTGGTCTCGCCTTCCAGATAGACACTGTAAGTGCTGCCGTTCACGACGACAGCGGATGCCGGAGCTGCGAACCCAACAACCAATGCGAACAGCATCAATAAGGCAAAATATCTTTTCATACGAAGTCCCTGGATGAAAAATTGTAAATAGTATTAAAAATATAAGCAAATATCATTCCATGAAATTTATTCTTTAATATTCAATAACTTAAAAAAATTTGCCTAACTATTTTGCTTGTTCATGTAAATGTTTTCGACGTGTCGCTTGGTTTTAACCATGGGGCTACTCTGGGTAAGCCCGAATGGCAGCCTCTTTATGAACACTCGCGGCAAGTATTGCACTTCTTACAAGCATACCTTCCTTGTTTTGATGCCTGTGAACAACACCTAGCATGAAATATATCTGAAAAATTCTTAGCTGATCGTTATCAAAATTGTTTAGCACTGCTAAGTATGCCTGTCTGAGCGTATTAGATGCATGCCAACTACGAAGCGATCCAGGCTGTATTTTCATAGGGAAACATCGTGAGATTTAAAATCGTCGGCGAAGATTTTTGACTAACATTGCAAGATAATTAATGCTTGTTAACAAATCTTCATAATTAACTATTATTTATTTCCAGTTACAAAGACTTACAAACCATGCGTCTCGAATCCCGTAAGCTTTAATCTTTCCAGCAGGAATAACTGCTCCAAAGAATTTCGCTCACTAGGAAAACGACATGCAACATCGCAACATCGCAGCGTCCGGCTTCAACACGACGCGCCTGGCCTCCGCCCTGCTGATCTCGATGGTCGCTGCAGGCGCCGCCTCGGCCGCCACCTTGTCGGTCGGCCCCGGCAAAACCTATTCCGCACCCTGCGCCGCCTTCAATGCCGCCAAGGATGGCGACACCGTGGAAATCGCCGGCAACAATGTGTACAAGGGTGACGTGTGCGGCATCTACCGCAACAACCTGGTCGTCCGCGGCGTCAACGGCCGCCCGGTGATCGATGCCAACGGCGCGAATGCCATGGGCAAGGCGATCTGGGTGGTGGGTGCCAATAACGTCACCATCGAAAACGTCGAGATGCTGGGCGCCCGCGTGCCCGACCAGAACGGTGCCGCGCTGCGCCTGGAAGGCACCGGTTTCACGCTGCGCCAGAGCTTCCTGCACGACAACGAAAACGGCATCCTGAGCGGCGCCAACACCGCCAGCGACGTCCTGATCGAGTACAGCGAATTCGGCCACAACGGCCATGGCGACGGCTATACCCACAACCTCTACATCGGCAACGTCAAGAGCCTGACCTTCCGCTACAACTACTCGCACGACGCCAACGCCGGCCACAATCTCAAATCGCGTGCCCAGCGCAACACGATCTACAACAACCGCTTCTCGAGTACCGCACCGGGCCAGAGCGGCAGCACAGTGGCGGGGGCGCCCAGCTACGAGGTCGACTTGCCGAATGGCGGTACCTCGTATGTCATCGGTAACGTGATCGAGCAGCCGGCGGCCAACAGCAACCCGAACGTGCTGGCTTATGGCGAAGAAGGCGCGAGCAACCCCGGCCAGGATCTGTACGTGGTCAACAATACCTTCCTGAACGATTCCGGTTCGGGCGGCACCTTCGTGATGATCGGTTCCGGCGTGAACACCCCGGCCCTGTTGCAGAACAATATCTTCGCCGGTGTCGGCACCATGACCAACCAGGGCAACGCCACGCTCAAGACCAACTACAGCGCCGTCTCCCCGGCCTTCGTCAACCGCGCCGGCTACGACCTGCACCCGGCCGCGGGCGCGCCGATGATCAATGCCGGCTCGGCACCGGGCAATGGCGCGGATGGCTTTGCGATGGCGCCGATCGCGCAGTATGTGCACGTCGCCTCGGGCGAGAACCGCAGCAACGTCGGCCAGATCGACATCGGTGCCTACGAAGCCAACGGCGCCGCCGCCACCCCGCCGGTACAGGCCGGATGGATTCAGTGCGCCGCCGAAAACGGCACCTGCTCGTTCAGCGGCACCCATGAAGTGCGCTACGGTTCGGGCACCACCTTCGTGTCGAAAACGGTGACCGGCTCGGTCGCCTGCTCGAACGCGGTGTTCGGCGACCCGACCCCGCAGGTAGCCAAGACCTGCAGCTACTCGGCTGTCACCTGGACCAGCTGCGCCAACGAAAACGGCACCTGCTCGTTCAGCGGCACCCATGAAGTGCGCTACGGCTCGGGCACCACCTTCGTGTCGAAAACGGTGACCGGTTCGGTGGCCTGCTCGAACGCGGTGTTCGGCGACCCGACCCCGCAGGTGGCCAAGACCTGCAGCTACGCCAACGACAGCGCGGCCGCAGCGGAAACCTGGAGCACCTGCGCCGCCGAAGACGGCACCTGCAGCTTCAGCGGCACCCGCGACGTCCGCTACGGCGCCGGCACCAGCTTCGTGACCCGTACCTTCACCGGGTCGGCCGTCTGCTCGAACGCAGTGTTCGGCGACCCGGCGCTTGGCGTCGTCAAGGCGTGCAGCGTGTCGAGCCTGACCAGGTAAGCCTCCACCCGACGTAAAAAAAGGCCGCGAACTTCGCGGCCTTTTTCATGCATCGATCATTACCAGATGATCACGCGGTCCTTCGGTGCCAGGTACATCTTGTCGCCCTGCTTGACGCCGAAGGCTTCGTAGTAGCCCGGCTGGTTTTTGAGGGTGCCGTTGGCGCGGAACTGGCCCGGCGAGTGCGGGTCGGTCTTCACTTGCACGATCTGCTGCTGTTCGCGCATCTTCGAACGCCACACCTGTGCCCAGCCCATGTACAGGCGCTGGTCGCCGGTCAGGCCGTCGATGACAGGCGCCTTCTTGCCCTTCAGCGAGATGTGATAGGCCTTGTAGGCGATGGCCAGGCCCGAGTTGTCGGCGATGTTCTCGCCCAGGGTCAATTCGCCGTTGACGTGGTAGCCGGGCAGCGGCTCGTAGCCGTTGTACTGGTTCACCAGCGCGGTGGTCTTGGCCTTGAAGTTCTTGTGGTCGGATGCGGTCCACCAGTCGCGCAGGTTGCCCTTGCCGTCGTACTGGGCGCCCTGGTCGTCGAAGCCATGGCTGATCTCGTGGCCGATCACGGCGCCGATGCCGCCGTAGTTGACCGCGTCATCCGCGTTGGCGTCGAAGAACGGCGGCTGCAGGATCGCGGCCGGGAACACGATCTCGTTCATCTCCGGGTTGTAGTACGCGTTGATGGTCTGCGGCGTCATGCCCCACTCGTCGCGGTCGATCGGCTTGCCGAGCTTGTTCAGCTCGCGGTCGGCTTCGACCACGCGCGAACGCATCACGTTGCCGACCAGGTCGTCACGCTTGACGGTCAGTGCCGAGTAATCCTTCCACTTGTTCGGGTAGCCGATCTTCGGGTTGAAGGTGGCCAGCTTGGCTTGCGCTTCCTTCTTGGTGGCCGGGCTCATCCAGTCCAGCTTGTCGATGCTCTGCTTGTAGGCGGCCAGCAGGTTTTTCACCAGTGCTTCCATGCGCGCCTTGCGCTCGGCCGGGAAGTATTCGGCCACGTACAGCTTGCCCAGCGCTTCGCCCTGCGCGCGCTCGACCGCGCCGACGCCACGCTTCCAGCGCGGTTCCTGTTCCTTCACGCCCGACAGGGTACGTCCGTAGAAGTCGAAACGCTCGTCGGCGAAGTTCTTCGACAGGAAGCTGCCGTAGGATTCGATCAGGTGCAGCGACAGGTAGGCTTTCCAGGTGTCGATCGAGGTCTTGTTCGACAGTCCGACGAAGCCTTTCAGGTAGGTCGGCTGGCCGACGATCACGTAGCTCGCCTTGGCGCCGATGCCGGTGGTCTCGAACCAGGTCTTCCAGTCGAAGCCCGGCGCGGTCTTGTCCATGTCGGCCAGGTTGACCTTGTTGTAGGCCTTGATCGGGTCGCGCAGTTCGACCTTGGTCCACTGCACCCTGGCGATCTCGGTCTCGAAGTCGACGATGGCCTTCGCATTCGCGCTGGCGTTCTTGTCGCCGGCCATGCCCAGCATCTTCTCGACGTGGGTCTGGTACTTGGCCTTGGTCTCGGCCAGCTTCTTGTCGTCGGCCTTCAGGTAGTAGTCGCGGTCGGGCATGCCCAGGCCGCCCTGGCCGATGTCGGCCACGTACTTGGTGGAGTCCTTGTTGTCCTGGTGGATGCCGAAGTCGAAGGGCACGCCGACGCCGATTTTACCGAGGCGCGCCAGCAGGGCCGGCAGCTCGGATTTATCCTTGAGGGCGGCGATCTTGTCCAGCTCCGGTTTCAAAGGTGTCACGCCCAGCTGTTCCAGGCGCGCTTCGTCCATGAAGCTGGCGTAGAAGTCGCCGATGCGCCGGGCGTCGTCACGCTGGGCGTCGGTGGCGGCAGCCGGCGCATTAGAAGCCGAATTATTGGCGGCAGTCTTTTCGATGATCTGGCGCAGCTGCGGCAGGGTGTTCTCGCGCAGTTCCATGAACGAGCCCCAGCTCGACTTGTCCGACGGGATCTCGACGGTTTTCAGCCACTTGCCGTTCAGGTATTCAAAAAAATCGTCCTGCGGTCGCACGGACGGCTCGATGTACTGGGTGGCGATGCCGGCGCTCAGGGCCTGGCCATTCTTGGCGACGGTGCTTTTGGCTGCCGCTGCGCCTTCGGCCGCGTGGCCGAGGCTGGAGATCAGCGCCAGGGTCAGGGCGCTCAACAGATATTGTTTTTTCATCTCTTTAGGTCTCTTGGATGTTATTAAGGGGACTACCGGCAAAGATTACCAGATGGTCACGCGGTCTTCGGGCTTCAGATACATCTTGTCGCCTTCCTTGACGCCGAAGGCTTCATAGAAGGCGGCCTGGTTGCGCAGGGTACCGTTGGCACGGTACTGGCCCGGCGAGTGCGGATCGGTCTTCACCTGGTTGATCTGCGCCGCTTCGCGCATCTTCGAGCGCCACACCTGGCCGAAGCCCATGAAGAAGCGCTGGTCGCCGGTGAGGCCGTCGATGACCGGGGCCGGCTGGCCGTGCAGCGAGATCTTGTAGGCTTTATAGGCGATGGCCAGGCCCGAGTTGTCGCCGATGTTCTCGCCCAGGGTCAGCGCACCGTTGACGTGGTAGCCCGGCACCGGCTCGAAGGCGTCGTACTGCTTGACCAGCATGTCGGTCTTGGCCTTGAAGCGCGCCTCGTCTTCCTTCGTCCACCAGTTGCGCAAATTGCCCTGGCCATCCGACTGGCTGCCCTTGTCGTCGAAGCCGTGGCCGATTTCGTGGCCGATCACGGCGCCGATCGCGCCGTAGTTCACGGCGTCGTCGGCGTCGGCGTTGAAGAACGGCGGCTGCAGGATCGCGGCCGGGAACACGATCTCGTTCAGGCGCGAGTTGTAGTAGGCGTTGATGGTCTGCGGCGTCATGCCCCATTCTGCGCGGTCGATCGGCTTGCCCAGCTTGTTGATGTTGCGGTTGTAGGCAAAGGTCGAGGCGCGCATCACGTTGCCGACCAGGTCATCCGGCTTGATCGCCAGCTTGGCGTAATCGCGCCACTGGTTCGGGTAGCCGATCTTCGGGTTGAAGGTGGCCAGCTTGGCCTGCGCTTCCTTCTTGGTGTCGGCGCCCATCCAGTCGAGGCCATCGATCGACTGCTTGTAGGCGGCCAGCACGTTCTTCACCAGCTCTTCCATGCGCGCTTTCCGCTCCGGCGGGAAGTACTTGGCGACGTATTCGCGGCCCAGCGCTTCGCCCAGCGCGCCTTCGACGGTCGACACGCCGATCTTCCAGCGCGGACGGTTTTCGGTCACGCCGGTCAGGGTCTTGCCGTAGAAATCGAAGTTGGCGTCGACAAAGGCCTTGCTCAGGTAAGGCGAATACTCGCGCAGCAGCTGCCACTGGAAGTAAGCCTTGACGGTCTCGAGGTCGGTGTCTTTCAACACCTTGTTGAAGCCGGTGATGTAGCTCGGCTGGCCGACGATCACGTATTCGGCCTTGCTGCCGACGCCGGCGGACGCCATTGCGGTCTTCCAGTCGTAGTCCGGCGCCAGCTTGGACAGCTCGGCCACGCCCATCTTGTTGTAGCCTTTGTTCGGATCGCGCAGCTCGACGCGGTTCCACTGGACTTCGGCCAGCTTCGTTTCGAACGCCACGATGGCTTTCGCGGTGGCGGCGGCGTTCTTGTCGCCGGCCAGGCCGAGGATGGTGGCGACGTGCGCTTCGTACTTGGCGCGGATGCCGGCCATGCGCTTGTCGTCCAGCTTCAGGTAATAGTCGCGGTCCGGCATGCCCAGGCCGCCCTGGCGGATGTAGGTCGCGTATTTGGTCGAGGCCTTGGCATCCTGTGCCACGCCGATGCCGTAAGGGGTGGCCACGCCGATGTGCGACAGGTGGGCAACCAGGGCCGGCACGCCCTTCTTGTCCTTCAGGGCGCGGATGCGCTGCAGCTCGCCGCCCAGAGGCTTGGTGCCCAGGCTTTCCAGCTTGTTCTCATCCATGAAGCTGGCGTACAAGTCGCCGATCTTCTGGACGTCGGTGCCGGCCTTGGCATGCGCCTTCTGGTCGGCTTCGATGATCTCGCGCAGCTGCGGCGTGGTGTCGTCGCGCAGCTTCATGAAGGTACCCCAGCTCGATTTGTCGGCGGGGATTTCGGCCGTCTTCAGCCACTTGCCGTTGAGGTATGCGAAGAAGTCGTCCTGGGCGCGTACACTCGGGTCGATGTACTGCGTCTCGATGCCGGACTTGGCTGCGGGTGCGGTATCCGCAGCGCTGGCAAAGGCGGCCATGAGGGACAGGGTCAGGGTGCTCAACAGGTATCGTTTCACAAGGAAGTCCTTGGTTGCAGGGAAAAGAGCGGCTTGTGGCCATCGGCAAATGTAACACAGGCCCAGCTTGCCGCAAGCGGGCTGTTGTCTGGAAGACACTATTTTACGAACGGCAGGCGCCGGGTACAGGTGCCGCATGGGGTGCAGGATCCCCCTTGTTGCCGACCGGATCAATAAATTCTAGCTGGGAAGCTCGAAGGCAGAGACACAAAAACATACTTTTTTACTTTTCGATACATCATGCCTATGCGTGCTCCGCAAAAACAAAACGGGGCGCCTGCTATCCAGCGCCCCGTCATGACAATTGTTTCTGGAATGCGGCCCAGCCGCCCGGCATCAGCCGCCGATATTGATCGAACCGCCGCCCGGCCCCATGCCGCCGCCGGCCCCGCCACCGCCCATCCCACCCATGCCGCCGCGTCCACCACGCCCGCCGCGGCCACCGCCGCTGCCGCGCTCGCCGCCACGTTCACCGCCACCGCCAGGCCGCCCTTCCGGCACCACGCGCACCAACTGCTCGCCCAGGAACACCGCCACCTGGGCACGCTGCTTGTCGTCGAGGGCGTCGTTCACCCCCAGCCACAGCTCGCGCAACTGCTTGTCTTCCGCACTCGATGCCGCGCTCTCCGCTTCCACCAGCTTGTTCAGCTCGCGCAATTCGACATCCGGCTTGGCCAGCATGGTCTTGGCCTGCTCCTGCAGCGCTTCGCGGCGGTGCTGGCGTTCGCGCAGGACGCTGCGCGAGCGGCCTTCGACCTGGTTCCACAAGGCTTGCTGGTTGGTGCTCAGGTTCATCGATTTCTTGAAATCGGTCGCCATGAACATCAAGTCTTCGATGCGCATGTCCATCAGCGGCACGGCGAACGACGGTGCCGCACTGCCGAGGGCGAGCGCCAGCAGGCAGGCACGGAAGACACGGGTTTTCATCATGGATTCGGGCTCCTGGACATAAAAAAGCCCACGGTTGGGGAACCGTGGGCAAAGACCACTTCAAGAGTGGAGAGAGAGAAAAACTGATAAGGACTATATGCCCGCCGCGCTTGCCTGTCCGGGCTCTTTACAAATACTTACCGGGTGATGGGGACGGAATACACGGATTTACAAGAACATGGAATTTGTATTTACCCCGCCCGGCAAATAACAAATAAAAAAGGCTGCCGCAGCAGCCTTTTACATCGCGAACGCAATTGCTCAGGATTTTAAATAGGAAGCATTCGCCTGCGCCGCCTGTTGATACCAGCGCGCAAATTCACCCAGACCCGCCTCCAGGGAGGTGGTCGGCTTGTAGCCGACCCAGGCCTGCAGCTTGTCGGTATCGGCGTGCGTGGCCGGCACGTCGCCGGGCTGCATCGGCTGGAAATCGAGCTCGGCTTTCACGCCGATGGCTCCTTCCAGCGTGCGGATGAAGTCCAGCACCTGCACCGGATTGTTGTTGCCGATATTGAAAACCGTGTGCGGCGGCTTGCCTGCCTCGATCGACGGCTTGAACAGCAGGCGCACCACGCCTTCGACGATATCGTCGATATAGGTGAAGTCGCGGAACAGCTTGCCTTCGGCGAAGACCGGGATGCTTGCCCCCGCCAGCATCTTGCGCGCGAAGCTGAAATAGGCCATGTCCGGACGGCCCCAGGGACCGTACACAGTGAAGAAGCGCAAGCCCGTGATCGGCAGACCATACAGGTGGCTGTAGGTGTGCGCCATCAGCTCGTTGGCCTTTTTGGTGGCCGCGTACAGCGACACCGGGGTGTCGGTCTGGTCGCTTTCACTGAACGGGGTCTTGGCGTTGGCACCATACACGCTGCTGCTGCTGGCATACAGCAGGTGCTGCGTATTCAAGCTGCGGCAGCCTTCCAGGATGTGGCCGAAGGCCACCAGGTTGGCCTGCACGTAGGCGGCCGGGTTCTTCAGCGAATAGCGCACGCCGGCCTGGGCCGCAAGGTGCACCACCAGCGCCGGTTTGACGCGCGCGAACAGGCTGGCAACTTGTTCGCCGTCGCTCAGCTCGACGGTCTCGCAAGGCACGCCGGCCGGGCCCAGCAGGGCCTCGACGCGGTGGCGCTTGAGGGCCGGGTCGTAGTAATCGTTGAAATTGTCGCAGCCGACCACCTGGTAACCCATGCCCGCCAGCCGCACCGCCACCGCGCTGCCGATGAAGCCGGCGGCACCGGTGACCAGAATCGGCCCTTGATCGCTGCCCTGCGCTGCAGCGTCGGTCATTGTTCCACTCATTGTTCCACTCGTTTCGAACGGCGGCCGATACCTTCATAGACCAGGCCGGCAGCAGCGAAGGCTTCCGGATCGTAGATGTTACGACCGTCGAACACCGCCTTCAGTTTCAGCTTCTCGGCCAGGAAGGACAGGTCCGGCGCGCGGAATTCCTTCCATTCGGTGACCAGCACCAGCACGTCGGCCCCTTCGACGGCCGCCTTGGCCGAGTCGGCGATGCGCAGGCGTTCCTGGCACAGCGCGTCGCCATGCTCGGCGACCAGCACGCGCCGGGCTTCGGTGCTGGCGACCGGATCGTAGGCGACGACCTTGGCGCCGGCCGCGAACAGCGAGCGGATCAGGATGCGGCTCGGCGCTTCGCGCATGTCGTCGGTGTTCGGCTTGAACGACAGGCCCCACAGCGCGATGGTCTTGCCTTGCAGGGCCTCGGCGTTACCAAAGAAGCGCACCAGCTTGTCGAACAGCACGTTCTTTTGTGCATCGTTGACGGTTTCGGTCGCGCTCAGGAGGTGCAGGTGACGGTCGTGGCCGCTGGCGGTCTTGATCAGGGCCTTGACGTCTTTCGGGAAGCAGGAACCGCCATAGCCCATGCCGGCGTACAGGAAGTCGGGCCCGATGCGCGGGTCCATGCCGATGCCCTTGCGCACCGCTTCGATGTCGGCGCCCAGCAGTTCGGACAGATTGGCCAGTTCGTTCATGAAGCTGATGCGGGTGGCCAGCATGGCATTGGCCGCATATTTCGTCAGTTCCGCGCTGCGCACGTCCATCTCGACGAATTTTTCATGGTTGCGGCTGAACGGCGCATACAGCTTGCGCATCTGCTTCATGGCTTCCGGCTCGTCGCCGCCAACCACGATGCGGTCCGGCTTCATGAAGTCGTCGATCGCCGCGCCTTCCTTCAGGAATTCTGGATTGCTGACCACGCTGAAGGCGACGTCCACGCCGCGCTTTTCCAGCTCGCCGGCGATGGCGCGCGTGACTTTTTCGGCGGTGCCGACGGGCACGGTCGACTTGTCGACGATGACCGTCGGCTTGGTCAGGCGTTCGCCGATGCTGCGCGCGGCCGACAGGATGTGGGTCAGGTCGGCGCTGCCGTCTTCGTCCGGCGGGGTGCCCACGGCCAGGAAGATGATGTCGGCGTGGTTCACGGCGTCGTCGTAGTCCGACGAGAACAGCAGGCGGCCGGCGGCGGCATTGCGCTGCACCAGGCTGTCGAGGCCGGGTTCGTGGATCGGGATCGCGCCATCCTTGAGCATCGTGATCTTGCGCGTATCGACGTCCAGGCACAACACGGTGTTGCCGACGTCGGCGAAGCATGCGCCGGATACCAATCCGACGTAACCAGTCCCGATAACCGAAATTTTCATAATATGTACAGTAGGTAAAGCAGGCAACGCCCCCTGGCGGCGGCGGCAATGCATCAGTGAAGGAAGGCCGAGCGAGCTTTCCGCTAGGCTAGGAACTGATCGAATTTATCATAAATTGCTAGCGAGCACGGTTCGCACATTACATTTTTGCCATGACGAGACGATTGTTCCGTTAGAAAAGACATGTTTAGCGTTATGTAACATAATAGCCGCCACCCTTGTTCTGCCTGCCACCCTGCCAGCCACCATGAAGCTCCTTACTTTCAGCACGCTGTTCCCGAATACGGTCAAGCCCAGCCACGGCATTTTCGTCGAAACCCGCCTGCGCTACCTGCTGGGCAGCGGCAAGGTCGAATCGAAAGTGGTGGCGCCGGTGCCCTGGTTCCCGTCCTCGAATCCGCGTTTCGGCAGCTACGCCGCCCACGCCAGGGTGCCGCGCCGCGAGACGCGCTACGAGATCGACGTGCGCCATCCGCGCTACCTGGTGATCCCGAAGGTCGGCATGACGGTGGCGCCCTGGCTGCTGGCGCAGTCGGCGAAAAAGGAAATCGGCCGCATCATCGACGAGGGCTACGACTTCGACGCCATCGACGCCCACTATTTCTATCCGGACGGCGTGGCTGCGGTCATGCTGGGCAAGTATTTCAACAAGCCGGTGGTGATCACCGCGCGCGGCACCGACATCAACCTGATTCCGCAATACGCGCTGCCGCGCAAGCAGCTGATGTGGGCGGCGGAGAATGCCGCCGGCATGATCACGGTCTGCAACGCACTGCGCGACGAGATGGTGGGCCTGGGCATGCCCGGCGAACGCATCGTCCCCTTGCGCAACGGCGTCGATCTGCAGCGTTTCCAGCCGATCGACCGCCAGGCCGCGCGCAGCAAACTCGGCATCGACGGTTTCACCCTGGTCTCGGTCGGCCTGCTCGACAAGCGCAAGGCCCACGATTTGACCATCGGCGCCCTGCCCCTGATGCCGGATGCGAAACTGCTGATCGCCGGCACCGGTCCGGAACGCAAAAACCTGGAAAACCAGGCCCGGCAATTGGGCGTGCTTGAGCGCGTGAGCTTCCTCGGCTCGGTCGCCCAGCCGCAATTAAAAGAGTATTACAACGCCGCCGACGCCATGGTGCTGGCATCCAGCCGCGAAGGCTGGGCCAATGTGCTGCTGGAATCGATGGCCTGCGGCACCCCGGTCGTTGCCAGCAATGTGTGGGGCACGCCGGAAGTGGTGGCCGCGCCCGAAGCCGGCGTCCTGATGCCGGAGCGGACGTCGGAAGGCGTCGCGCGCGCCATCCGCACCCTGCGCGAACACTATCCATCCCATGCGGCCACACGCCGCTATGCCGAGAACTTCAGCTGGGATGCGACCACCGAAGGCCAGATCCAGTTGTTCTCGCGCATCATCGGCGCGGCGCAAGCGCTGCCCGCGGGCCGGCGCGCCGCAGCCTGAGCGGGTATACTGGGGCTGACTCCCCACTTTCTGGCCCGCATTGCCGGGCCGCGCACAGCACATGGCTTCCCGCCTCAAGAACTACGGTCTGGTCACCCTCGGCGTGATCCTCGGGATCGCGGTCACAATGCAGTTTTCCTCGCTGGCCACCAAGCCGGTCGAGGACGGCATGCCGATCGGCGCCCTGCACCGGGTGGCCAGCGTCTACCGCCTGATCGAGGCCGATTACGTGGAACCTGTCGACCAGCGCAAGCTGCTGACCCAGGCCATTTCCGGCATGGTCGCATCGCTCGACCCGCACTCGGCCTACCTCGACCGCGCCGCCTGGCGCGAACTGCGCGAGGGCACCGAAGGCAAGTTCGTCGGCCTCGGCATCGAGATCGGCCAGAGCGACGAGGGTTACATCAAGATCGCCGCGCCGATCGAGGATTCGCCGGCCGCGCGCGCCGGTATCCAGCCGGGCGACCTGATCTCGCACATCGACGGCGCCGCGGTAAAAGGCATGGACATGGATGGCGCGATCAAGCGCATGCGCGGCACGCCGCACAGCCAGGTGGTGCTGACGATCATCCGCAAGGGCGCACCGGCACCGCTCCAGGTGACGATCGTGCGCGAAGAAATCGTGCAGAAGAGCGTCAAGGGCAAGATCGTGGCGCCCGGCTATGCCTGGATACGCGTCTCGCAATTCCAGGAACCGACCGTGGACGACCTGGCCAATAAACTGCTGGCTCTGGCGCAACAGGAACCGGCATTGAAAGGCCTGGTACTGGACTTGCGCAACGACCCGGGCGGCCTGCTGCAGGGTGCGGTCGGCGTGGCCGCGGCCTTTCTGCCGCGCGGCGCCGAAGTCGTGTCCACCAATGGCCAACTGGAAGAATCGCGCGCGCATTTCTATGGCCGGCCCGAGCACTACATGCTGGGACGCGGCACCGACCCGCTGGCCAAGGTGCCAGCCCTGTTCAAGACCGTGCCGATGGTGGTGCTGGTGAACACCGGCTCGGCCTCGGCCTCTGAAATTGTTGCCGGCGCGCTACAGGATTACAAACGCGCCGCCATCGTCGGCAGCCCGACTTTCGGCAAGGGCTCGGTCCAGACCATCCGCCAGCTGCCCGGCGAAACCGCCATCAAACTCACCACCGCGCGCTACTACACGCCGGCCGGACGCTCGATCCAGGCGCGCGGCATCCTGCCCGACGTCGCGGTCGACGAGAGCGCCGAAGGCGACGGCCTGAACGCGCTGCGCATGCGCGAAGCCGATTTGCAGCGCCACTTGTCGAACGACCGCATGATTGGGCAAATGAGCGAAGAAGCCACGCACCAGGACGACATCGAGGAGCAGATGCGCATCCTGGCCCAGGCGCGCCACCGCAAGCCGCTCGACTTCGGCAGCGCCGATGACTTCCAGCTGGCGCAAGCCTTGCGGCAGTTGCAGGGCTTGCCGGTGCAACTGTCGAAACGGGCGACGGCCGCGGCGCCGCTGGCCCAGCATGGGCGTTGAATTCCATTCGATGATATTCCGCAAAGCCCGTCCGCACGGGCTTCCTGCCTGATTGACACACCCTTGCAGCACCTGCAAGGGCGATTCCCACGGCCGTTACGATTGTGTAGAATCGGCAGATTCATCGGGAGTTGCTTCCCGTTATCACCTTGGAAAGTCGAATCATGAAATCTGTCGTCATCAGCGGCACCGGCCTGTTCACCCCTCCGCACGCCATCTCCAACGATGAGCTGGTGACGGCCTTCAATGGCTACGTCGAGCTGTTCAATGCCGAGAACGCGGACCAGATCGCGGCCGGCGAAGTCGTCGCGCTGGAACCGTCCAGCAGCGCCTTCATCGAAAAAGCCTCGGGCATCAAGTCGCGCTACGTGATGGAAAAGGCCGGCATCCTGGATTCGGCCCACATGACGCCGCGCATCAAGGAACGCGCCGACGAGGAACTGTCGCTACAGGCCGAAATCTGCGTCGCCGCCGCGCGCCAGGCCCTCGAACGCGCCGGCCGCACGGCCGCCGACATCGACATGGTGCTGGTCGCGGCCAGCAACATGCAGCGCGCCTATCCGGCGATGGCGGTCGAGGTGCAGGATGCGCTCGGCATCGAAGGCTTCGGTTTCGACATGAACGTGGCCTGCTCGTCGGCGACCTTCGCGATCCAGACCGCAGCCGGCGCCGTGCAGACCGGCCAGGCGCGCGCGGTACTGGTGCTGAACCCGGAAATCACCAGCGCCCACCTGAACTTCCGCGACCGCGACAGCCATTTCATCTTCGGCGACGCCTGCACCGCGATGATCATCGAAGGCGCGGACACCGCCACCAGCGCGCACCAGTTCGAAATCCTGGATTCCAGGCTGAAGACCAAGTTCTCGAACAATATCCGCAACAACTTTGGCTTCATGAACCGCTTCGATGCGGACGGCGTCGGCCTGGCCGATAAACTGTTCCGCCAGCAAGGCCGCAAGGTGTTCAAGGAAGTCTGCCCGATGGCGGCCGAAATGATCCGCGAAACCGTGCAAGGCGCCGGCCTGCAGATCGCCGATATCTCGCGCTTCTGGCTGCACCAGGCCAACCTGAGCATGAACCAGCTGATCATCCGCACCCTGCTCGGCCGCGATGCCGAAGCGGGCGAAGCGCCGGTGATCCTGGACACCTATGCCAACACTTCGTCGGCCGGCTCCATCATCGCTTTCCACACCGCCCAGGACGACTTGCCGCGCGGTGCCCAGGGCGTGATCTGTTCCTTCGGTGCCGGTTACTCGATCGGTTGCGTGGTGGTGCGTAAAAAATAAGCATGGTCAAGTTGCTCAAGTGGGTCCTTTGCGGGCTCAATTGAGCAGAGAACGCGGCGCATTTACCATTAGTCAATGTTCCGCGAATAAACTTGGTAGTTCGATTCCTACAAAGGTGCGCTCCCTCTTCCTCTGGAATATCGGCTTCCCGGCGCGCATGATCTTCCTGACAGCGCTTCAGCAAGCGCAGCACTTGAGGAGGATCAAAATGACCAAGCAAAAAGGACCGGACACCGTCCGTGCACGTGGTATTGCCCGAGAAAAAAGCGTTCCCGTCGCCAACAATAGCCAACAGCCGCGTGCGCCGGGCTGGGTGGCGCCAGGCGGCGCCAGCGTGCAGTCGGCAAACATCGAAGAGCAAGGGGCTGCGCTGCGTTCGCGTGGCTCGCTGCAGGGCAATGGCCCGGGCGATGAGAACGTCGGCAGCCAGCGCGGCGGCGGCGGTGCCCAGCAAGCCGGCTGGAGCGCCCGCCAGAGCGCCCAGCGCATGCAGGCACGCGGCGAGGAAGACCGCCTGAATGCCTCGCGCCAGTCGGGTTACGGCGGTATGGAACAGCAGCAGAAATCCGGGACGGGTTCGATGCAGAGCGATCAGCCGGCGTCGGATTACAAGAGCAAGCCGAGCAAGAAGGATAGTAGTGGGGCTGGGCAGGATTGAACGAGCGAAGCGTTGGTACCAGGTGGCTGGGTGGGGAAACCCGTTCGGCCATTTTGCTTAGGCAGCTTCAAAACCGTCATCCCCGCGCAGGCGGGATCCAAGTTTTGTTTGAGCTGCAGTGCAACTTGGATTCCCGCCTGCGCGGGAAGTCGTTTCCGGCAATGCTGGAAACGACGTTTGGCGGCTATAACCTGGCCGCCAGCTCCGCCCCTTCCCGTATCGCCCGCTTCGCATCCAGTTCCGCCGCCAGCGCCGCCCCGCCGATCTTGTGAAACGCCGGGCCGCCGCGCGCATCCTGCGACGGCATCAGGTCGGCCAGGCTCTCCTGCCCGGCGCAGATGATGACGTTGTCCACTTCCAGCAGGCGCCGTTCGCCGCCCACCGTGATGTGCAGGCCGGCGTCGTCGATGCGTTCGTACTGCACGCCGGCCATCATGGTCACGCCATGCCTTGCCAGCGTGGCGCGGTGCACCCAACCCGAGGTTTTGCCCAGGCCGGCGCCAGGCCGCGTGCTCTTGCGCTGCAAGAGCCAGACCTGGCGCAGCGGCACGGGCGGCACCGCTGCCGTCAAGCCGCCGGGGGTGCGCACCTGCAGATCGACGCCCCACTCCGCCACCCAATCCTGCACGGGCACCGGCAAGGGCGCCGCCGGATCGTGCAGCAGGAATTCGGCGGTGTCGAAACCGATGCCGCCGGCGCCGATGATGGCCACGCGCGCGCCGGACGTCGCCCTGCCCTGCAGCACGTCGAGGTAGGACAGCACTTTCGGATGGCCGATGCCCTCGATCTGCGGCATGCGCATGCGCACCCCGGTGGCGACGATCACATCGTCGAAGCCGCCCGCCAGCAAGTCCTCGCGCCCGACGCGCCGGCCGAGTTCCAGCTTGACGCCGGTCTGTGCCAGCTGGTGCCCGAAATAACGGATCGTTTCCGCAAATTCTTCCTTGCCCGGAATCCGCCGCGCCACGTTGAACTGGCCGCCGATGCAATCAGCCGCTTCGAACAGCGTGACGGCGTGCCCGCGTTCGGCCGCTACCGTCGCCGCCGACAGCCCGGCCGGCCCGGCGCCCACCACGGCGATGCGGCGCCGCTTCAATGCCGGGCGGTACACCAGTTCGGTCTCATGGCAGGCGCGCGGATTGACCAGGCAGGAGGCGCGCTTGTTGGCGAAGGTATGGTCCAGGCAAGCCTGGTTGCAGGCGATGCAGGTGTTGATCTCGTCGCCCCGTCCGCGCTGCGCCTTGTTCACCCACTCGGGGTCGGCCAGGAAGGGACGCGCCATCGACACCATGTCGGCATCGCCGCGCGCCAGCAGCGCTTCGGCGTCCGCCGGCATGTTGATGCGGTTCGAAGCCACCACCGGGACGGTTACGGCTTCGCGCAGGCGCCCGGCGATAGCTGCGAAGGCGGCGCGCGGCACCGAGGTGACGATGGTGGGAATGCGCGCCTCGTGCCAGCCGTAACCGGTGTTCAGGATAGTGGCGCCGGCCGCTTCCAGCGCCTGCGCAACGGCGACGATTTCGTCCCAGGTGTTGCCGCCCTCGACCAGGTCCAGCACCGACAGCCGGAACATGAGGATGAAATCGGCGCCGACCGTGGCGCGGATGCGCCGCACCACCTCGACTGCCAGCCGCATGCGATTGGCGAGCGGCCCGCCCCAGCGGTCCTCGCGGCGGTTGGTACGCGCACACAGGAACTGGTTCAGCAGGTAGCCTTCGCTGCCCATCACCTCGACGCCATCGTAGCCGGCCCGGCGCGCCAGCCGGGCGCAGCGCGCATAGGCGGCGATGGTCGCTTCGATGCCGCGCTCGTCCAGGGCGCGCGGCCGGAACGGCGAAATCGGCGACTTGATGCTGGAGGCCGACACCACCAGCGGCTGGTAGCCGTAGCGGCCCGCGTGCAGGATCTGCAGCAGGATCTTGCCACCCTCCTCGTGCACGGCGCGCGTGACGCGGCGGTGATTGAACACGTCGCCGGCGACGTTGAGCGTGCCGCCGAAAGGCAGCAGCCAGCCCTGGCGGTTGGGCGAGATGCCGCCGGTGACGATCAGGCCGACGCCGCCACGCGCCCGCTCGCGATAAAAGGCCGCCAGCTTGCCGTAGTGATAAAAGCGGTCTTCCAGCCCCGTATGCATGGAGCCCATCACCACGCGGTTCTTCAGCGTGGTGAAGCCCAGGTCGAGCGGTGCCAGCAGGTTCGGATAAGCCTCGCTCAAACCGGATAGCTCTCCGGCGAACGCAGCTCGGCAAACTGCTCGAGGCTGCCGATGCGCACCGTGACCGGATTCAGGCTGGCCTGCGGCGACATCGAACGCCAGGCGAATTTCCATTCCCGTTCGCGCGCTTCGGCGCTGGTCTTGGAAAAGGCGGCGCCGAGGCGCGAGCGCACGCCGTATTCGACCGGGCCGTCGATGCCGGCCCAGTTGGGCAGCGTCTTCTGCACGGCGCGGTGCAGGCGCTCGCCGAAGGCTTCGGCGTCGTGGATGACCAGGCAGCTGTCGGCCGGGCCGAGCACGGTGAACAATTCCTTGTCCCAGTCCTGGGCGAAGGACAGGAACAGGAAGCCGTTGGCGGGCGCCAGGCGGAACTGGCCGGCGCTGAGCGCCTGTTCCAGTTCGCTGCGCATGCCGTAGCGGTACAGGGTCGGGGGACGTTGGTAGTCTTGCATGGTGATTCTATCTTTCGAGGTTAAGTCAGTGCCGGATGGTCAATGCGTCGCCATCCGCCTGGCCTGGCGTTCCGGCGTGTCGTGCAGGTGCATGCGCATGTAGCGGAAGGACACGAAGACTTCGCGCAGCAGGAAACTGAAGCTGGCGATGAGGGCGACCATGGCGACCACGAACATGCCGGCGATGTAGCGGTCCAGCGGCAGGTTGGCGGTGTCGTTCAGGAACAGGCAGGCGATGATCACGCAGATCAGGAAGCCGCACAGGGTGCTGGCGGTGAGTGCATAGTTGATCAGTTGCCAGCGCACGTACAACACGTCCAGCTCTTCGTGGCATTCCGGGTCGGAACCCTGGCGCAGCTGCAGCTTGAGTTCGCGCGTGCGGTCGATGATGCGGCCCAGGCGGTTCATCAGGACGGTGAGTTTGGTGGCGACGCCGGTCAGCAGGAACACGGGCGCGATCGCCAGCTGGATCACGTGGCCGATGTCGTTGGTCTGGATGTTCATGGATCCCTGTCGTCGTGATTGTGTTTGACTGCTTGTCGAGTGCTTACTCGAAGCGGCCGTGGCGCTTGAACTGCTCGGTGGCGCCGACCAGCGCGCGCGCAATACCGGTTTCCAGCGCGCCGTGGCCGGCGTCCGGGATCATGCGCATGCGCGAACCCGGCCAGGCCTGCTGCAGGCGATGGGCGGCCAGCGGCGGGCAGATCACGTCGTAGCGGCCCTGCACGATCACCGCCGGCAAGTGGGCAATGCGCCCGATGTCGCGGATCAGCTGGTCGTCCTCGAGGAAGGCGCCCCTGGCCATGTAGTGGGCCTCCAGGCGGCCCACGCCGAGGTCGAGCGTGTCCGAGGCGCTCTCCTCTTCCTGCGGCAGCAGGAACACGCGCCGGCCCTCGAAGCGGCTCCAGGCGCGCGCCGCCGGCCAGAATTGCTGCGGATCGTCGCACAACAGGCGCTTGGCATAAGCCGTGAGCAAATCGCCGCGCTCCTCGGGCGGGATCGGGGCGATGAATTCGTCGTACAGCTCCGGGTAGAACCACTGCACGCCGTACAGGAAAAAATGGATCTCGGCCGGGGTGCACAGGAAGATCCCGCGCAGCACGAAGCCGAGGCAGCGCTCCGGGTGCGCCTGTCCGTAGGCCAGCGCCAGCGTCGAGCCCCAGGAACCGCCGAACACCAGCCAGCGCTCGATGCCGAACAGGGTGCGCAGGCGTTCGATGTCTTCGATCAGCAACTGGGTCGTGTTGTTGCGCCACTCGCCCAGCGGGGTCGATTTACCCGCGCCGCGCTGGTCGAACAGGATCACGCGGTAGGCGCTGGGGTCGAAGAAGCGGCGGTGCTGGGGCGACAGGCCCGCGCCCGGGCCGCCGTGCAGGAAGATCACCGGGATCCCGTTCGGGTTGCCCACTTCTTCCCAGTAGATCGTGTGCAGTTCGTCGACGGCGAGCATGCCGTGGCGGTTGGGCAGGATGGGCGGAAACAGCGACGGCGGCGTAGCGGGCATGGCGGATACATTCGGTCTGGTTGAAGCGACAATTGATTGTATCTTAATGCCGTACTGCTTCAGAAGAAGGTGTTGCACGCTCCCCGCACTGCATAATCGTCATCCACCGCCAGGAGCAGCGGCCAGCGGTCGAAGGTCGTGCCCGGATGCGAGACGCCGCAGCCGACCAGGTCGCCAACCGCGATCCGATCGCGGATCGGTCCCGCCGGCAGTTGCAGGCGGGCGTGCTGGTCGTGCAGGGCGTCGATGACGCAGCCCGGCGGCAGTGCGGCCGGCGCGCCCGGTCCCGGGCTGTGCAGCCACAGCGGCAGCGGCAAGCCCTTGTCGTGCGAGACGTCGCGCTTGCCCAGCCCGAGGATGGCCAGGCCGGGTTCCGGGCGCGACTGCACCACACTCCAGATTTCCAGCGCCGGACGCAAGCCCTGCCCGGCCGGGGTGCCGGTGCGCGCATCGAGGGCCGCCAGCGCCTCCTGGTACAGGCCGTGGTCGAGGCTGATGTAACTGCCGTTGCGCAGCACCGGCAACAAGGGCCGGCTCAGGCCGTGCAGCTGGCCGAAGCCTTGCGCCACCAGGTCGCACCAGGCCGAGCCGCCGGCCGACACCAGGATCGCGGCGCCCGTAAACAGACCTTCGTCGTCGGCTTCCAGCACCAGGCCGCACAGTTGGCCGATGAAGGCGGTGACGGCGCGCCGGTCGGCCTCCCCGTCATCCGACATCAACAGGCCTTCGTAGCCCTCGAAGCCGGCCAGCGCCAGCCCGGGCGCCGCGGCGGCCGCGCGCGCCACCGTCAAGGCTTCCTCGGGGCTGCGACAGCCGCTGCGCTTGCCCGCCAGGCCGAGCTCGACCAGCACCGGCAGCGGCCGCGGCCGTGCCAGAGGGTGCCGACCGGCTTCCTCGCTAAGAACCGCCACCCCGGCCAGCGCATCCACCAGCACGATGCATTCGAAATCCGGATCGTCGCGCAGCAGCTGCAGCAGGGCGCGGATGTCGCTGCGCGCCACCAGCTGGTTGGCCAGCAGCACGCGGCGCACGCCGAAGCGGTGCGCAATCTGCACCTGGCTGACGCTGGCCAGCGTGATGCCCCAGGCGCCATGGGCCAGCTGGGCGCCGAACAGCTGCGGGCTCATGGTGGTCTTGCCGTGCGGTGCCACCAGTACGCCGTGGCGCGCGCAAAAATCGCGCATCCAGGCCAGGTTGTGTTCCAGCGCCGTCAGCTTCAGCACGCCGACCGGGAAGCTGGTGTCGCCGTGCAGCACGTTCCAACCCTGCACCCCGATCGCGCCCTGGCGCAAGGGTTCGCTGATCGGCAAGCCTTTGACACCCGGCTGCAGCCATTGTTCTTCCAGGCTGGAGAGGGACAGGGAACCGTGGGGCAGGATCATGGCGCTTCTCCCTCGCTGCCGCGGCTTTTCAGTGCGTCCAGGAGGTCGGCGCGCAACAGGCCGGCCGTCGGCATCACGTCGCGCGCGCCGGGCGTATAGAACACGCCGGTGGCGATGCCGTCCTGCTCCAGCTGCGGCAGCAATTCCGTCATCAGTTCGTCCAGCGCAAAGGATTGCGGAGAATAGCCGGTCCATTCGTAGTCGGCGCAGACCTGGGCGAACTCGCTGTCCGGCCACAAGGGGAACACCAGGGTGCCGTCTTCCTTTTTCGCCAGCGCCCAGCCCTGGCGGTACAGGCTCCACACGACACCGGTCTCGGCCACGCGCTGGATGAAATATTCATAACGCCGGGGCCCCGGCAGCATCACCACCGCCTGCAGTTGTCGGGTATCGATCGCCATCGCCGTCTGTCCTTTTGCCGTTCGCTTGGTACAAGCATACGGCAACATGCGGGCCGGACGGCGCCGGTTACTCGTCGTCCAGCAGCTGCTGCAAGCGGCGCGGGTAGTGATTCAGGAAGTCGCGGGTGACAGCGTAGTGCTCGGTGTCCTCATACGCGACGTCGCTGATGCCGCTGGCGTCGAAACTGAGGATGCGCGCATCTGGATAGGCCAGCAGGATAGGCGAGTGGGTGGCGATGATGAACTGGCAGCCTTCCTTGACCAGCTTGTCGATTACGCTCAAGGCCGCCAACTGGCGGTTGGGCGATAGCGCCGCCTCCGGTTCGTCGAGCAAGTAGAGGCCGTCGCGGCGAAAATTCAGCAGCAATTCCATGAAGCCTTCACCATGCGAGCGATGGTGCAAGCCCCGGCCATTGCGCGGATCGCCGTCAACCTCGTCCATGTAACTGAAGACGTTGAACAGGCTTTCCGCACGCAGGAAATAGGAAAACGCTGGCTGGCGCCATCCTTTGGCCAGCCGCAATACCCGGTGCAATGGTGACGCCTCCTGCTGGGCCCTGTTCACGGTGCGCGGCCCGCCTTCGGCCGGCATGCCCAGCGCCACCGCAATGGCTTCCAGCACGGTCGATTTGCCGGCCCCGTTCTCGCCCACGAAAAAGGTCACGTCCGGATGCGGTTCCAGTACGCCCATGTCGCGCACGGCGGGAATCGTGAATGGATAGCTGTCGACATCGATCTCGGGGCGCGGATCGATCGTGACCGAACGCAGGTAGGGTTTGGCGCTGAGCGGGGGCATGCAAGCTCCGGACAAGAAAACACCGCCCGCGGGCGGTGCCGAATGGCAGTGTGATCGCCGCGCTTATTGCATATGCTGGCCGCCATTGATGGCGATGTTGGCACCGGTCACGAATGCGGCTTCGTCCGAAGACAGGTAAGCGACCAAGCCGGCGACTTCTTCCGGCTTGCCGAGGCGGCCCATCGGAATCTGCGGCAGGATCTTGCTTTCCAGCACTTCGCTCGGGATGTCGGTCACCATCTTGGTGCCGATATAGCCCGGCGAGATGGTATTCACGGTCACGCCCTTGCGTGCCACTTCCAGCGCCAGCGCCTTGGTAAAGCCGTGGATGCCGGCCTTGGCCGCCGAGTAGTTGGTCTGGCCGAAGGCGCCCTTCTGGCCGTTAACCGAGGAAATGTTGATGATGCGGCCCCAGCTGCGCTCCACCATGCCGTCAGCCACCGGCTTGGTCATGTTGAACACGGAATCCAGGTTGGTCTTCATGACCGCATCCCAGTTCACCTTGTCCATCTTCTTGAAAGTCATGTCGCGCGTGATGCCGGCGTTGTTCACCAGCACGTCGACCGGACCGACTTCCTGGCTCACCCGGGCCACGCAGGCCTGCGCGGAATCGTAGTCCGACACGTCGCACTCGTAGGCCTTGAATTCCAGGCCCTGTTCGCGCATCGACGCCAGCCAGCCTTCCGCCTTGGTGCTGCCCGGCGAATAGGTCGTCACGACCGTGTAGCCGAGCGCCGCCAGTTTGATGCAGATCGCTTCACCCAGGCCACCCATGCCGCCCGTTACCAATGCCACTCGATTCGTCATCGTCTTCTCCTAGTTTTTCAAGAACTATTTTAGGAATTGCATGTTGTCGTGCTACGCACCTGCCCTGCTGCTTCTTTGTCCCGCGTGCCCGTTCAGCGCTCGACCGCCAGCGCCACGCCCATGCCGCCGCCGATGCACAGGCTGGCCAGGCCTTTCTTGGCATCGCGCCGCACCATTTCGTGCAGCAGGGTCACCAGCACGCGCGCGCCGGAGGCGCCGATCGGATGGCCGAGGGCGATCGCGCCGCCATTGACGTTGATCTTCGAGGTGTCCCAGCCCATCTGCTTGTTGACGGCGACGGCCTGGGCGGCGAAGGCTTCGTTGATTTCCATCAGGTCGACGTCTTCATGCTTCCAGCCGGCCTTTTCCAGGCAGGCGCGCGCGGCCGGCACCGGACCCATGCCCATGATGGCCGGATCCAGGCCCGACAGCGAATACGCCTTGATGCGCGCCAGCGGGGTCAGGCCGAGCGCCTGCGCTTTCGAGGCCGACATCAGGATCACGGCGGCGGCGCCGTCGTTCAGGCCGGAGGCGTTGCCGGCGGTGACCGAGCCTTCCTTGTTGAAGGCCGGACGCAGGCTGGACAAACCTTCCAGCGTGGCGCCATGTTTCGGGTATTCGTCGGTGTCGAACACCGTCGTGCCCTTCTTGGAGGCGATCTCGATCGGAATGATCTCGTCCTTGAACTTGCCGTCCTTGATGGCGGCTTCGGCCTTGTTCTGCGACTGCAGCGCGAATTCGTCCTGTTCGGCGCGCGAAATCTCGTACTTGCGTGCGACGTTCTCGGCGGTCACGCCCATGTGGTACTGGTTGTAGACGTCCCACAGGCCGTCGACGATCATGGTGTCGACCAGCTTGGCGTCGCCCATGCGGAAACCGTCGCGCGAACCGTTCAGCACGTGGGGCGAGGCGCTCATGTTTTCCTGGCCGCCGGCGATCACGATCTCGGCGTCGCCGCACTTGATGGCTTGCGCCGCCAGGTGAACGGCGCGCAGGCCGCTGCCGCACACCACGTTCAGGGTCGATGCCGGCACGGCTTCCGGCAGGCCGGCCTTGATGACGGCCTGGCGTGCCGGATTCTGGCCGGCGCCCGCGGTCAGGACCTGACCCATGATGACTTCGCTCACCGAGGCTGGATCGATGCCGGTCTTGGCCAGCATTTGCTTGATCACTTGTGCGCCCAGCTCGGTTGCCGGGATTTTAGAGAGCGACCCGCCGAACTTGCCGATTGCTGTGCGGCCAGCGGCCACGATAACGACGTCTTCCATAGTAATCTCCGGAGTGCCCGGCCTGGCGGCCGGGGTTGATGAATAGGGTCCTGCTGGCGGATGTCCTGCCAAGCCCGATATGAGGGTGAGGTGTGTAAAGCCAACAATGTTAGATATTCAGCTTATACATTGTTTGAGCAAAATCAATCTTATCAGCTTATTTATCAAACAGACTCTGCGTTTCAATCAATTCCCCTATGAAAGAGCGCGTTTTTCACGTTTGATTTTCTTGTCTGGAAATACTCATTGCCCTCTATAATGAATTGGCAAAATCCTTTCCGCTTCCCGGAACTCAAAGTAGAATGCATGGGCTAGTGCCAACCAGAACTATCTATGTCCAAAAGCCCGACAAGCCTTCCCATCGAAATCAAGATCTCCACGGTCGTGGCCATCTCGACCATCCTGCATTCGGCCGATCCGATCGCGATCGATGCCGCACTCAAGCAGATGACCGGCGGCGTGGCGGATTTCTTCGAGGATGAATTCGCCGTCATCGACGTCGGCGCGATCGCCGAAGACGCCGGGCAGATCGATTGGGAAGCCCTGGTTCGCCTGCTCAAGAATTACCGCCTGAACGCCGTGGCCGTGCGCGGCGCGCCGGCGCGCCTGCACGACATCATCCGTGCCCACGATTTGTTCCTGGACGATGGGTCCAGCAGTGCGCGCGAGCACGCCGCCGCGGCCGCACATGCCGCGGAGCCGGCCGTGGCACCGGTCGTACCGGTGCCACAGCCGGCCACTCCGGCTCCCGCAGCCCCGGCCCAGGCCATGATCATCGACACCCCGGTGCGTGCCGGCCAGCGCATTTATGCGCGTGGTACCGACCTGATCATCACCGCGGTGGTCAACAACGGCGCCGAAATCATCGCCGACGGCAGCATCCACGTGTACGCGCCGCTGCACGGGCGCGCCCTGGCGGGCGCCTCGGGGAATGCCGGTGCGCGTATCTTTGCATTGCAACTGGAACCGGAACTGGTGTCGATCGCGGGTGTGTACCGGACCTTCGACGAGGGCGTGCCGGCCGACATGGCGCGCACGCCGGTACAAATCCGTTTGGTCGGCGACCGAATCGATATATCATCGCTGGGTTCGGCCAACCGGCACTAAGAGGCACCAGGCGCCACGAGGCCCAAGCATCCAGCATTGACCAGATCCAAAATAATTAAGGACATCTATTTGTCATGGCAAGAATTATCGTTGTAACGTCCGGCAAGGGCGGTGTGGGCAAAACCACTTCCAGCGCAAGCTTCTCGACTGGCCTGGCGCTGCGCGGTCACAAGACCGCCGTCATCGACTTCGACGTGGGCCTGCGTAACCTCGACCTGATCATGGGCTGCGAACGCCGCGTGGTGTACGACCTGATCAACGTGATCAACAAGGAAGCCACGCTGACCCAGGCGCTGATCAAGGACAAGCACTGCGACAACCTGTTCATCCTGCCGGCCTCGCAAACGCGCGACAAGGATGCGCTGACCGAAGACGGCGTCGAGCGCGTGCTGAACGATATGGTGCAGATGGGCTTCGAATACATCATCTGCGATTCGCCGGCCGGCATCGAGCATGGCGCCCTGATGGCCCTGACCTTCGCCGACGAAGCGGTCATCGTGACCAACCCGGAAGTGTCTTCGGTGCGCGACTCCGACCGCATCCTCGGCATCCTGCAGGCCAAGTCGCGCCGCGCCCAGAGCGGCGGCGAGCCGGTCAAGGAACACCTGCTCATCACGCGTTATTCGCCGCGCCGCGTCGATGCCGACGAAATGCTGTCCTACCAGGATGTGCAGGAAATCCTGCGCATTCCGCTGATCGGCATCATTCCGGAATCGGAAGCCGTGCTGCATGCGTCGAACCAGGGTAACCCGGCGATCCACTTCAAGGATACCGATGTGGCGCAAGCCTACCAGGACGTGGTTGGCCGCTTCCTCGGCGAAGAGATTCCACTGCGCTTCACCAATTACGAAAAACCGGGCTTGATGAAGCGCCTGTTTGGAGTAAAGTGATATGGCTTTGCTTTCATTCCTGTTTCCTCAGAAACAGAAAAGTGCGACCGCCGCCAAGGAAAGGCTGCAGATCATCATCGCTCGCGAGCGCACCGACCGTGCCGGCCCGGATTTCCTGCCGGCCCTGCACCGCGAACTGATCGAGGTGATCTCGAAGTACACCAAGGTCAGCGCCGAGGACATCAAGATCTCGCTCGACCGCCAGGGCAACCTGGAAGTGCTCGACGTCAACGTGGTCTTGCCGGACACCTGAGCCGGCAAGGCAAGGCGCCCGCAGCACCACCGAACCGCCGACGGCTGCAAAGCCGCCGGCGGTTTTACTTTTTCAGGCGGGGTGCGGCGTCTTGTCCGCAAGCTGCGACGCGACTTCGCGGGCGACCTGGGTACACGCATCCACGTGCTGGTAGCCCATCTGGCGGAACAAGGCAAAGCCGATCGCGGCCGATGCGATCTGGCCGGCCAGCGGCACCACCTTGGCCGCCGACTTGGCCGCCAGCTTGGCACCCGACTTCTGCAACAGCTTGATGACCAGTTCGCGCGTCACCAGCTTCCCCACCAGCATGCCGCCCAAAGCCCCCACCGCCTCATAAGCAGCCACCCGCATGCGCGGCTGCAATCGCTCGATCTGCTCGGGCGTCAAGCCGAAGGCACGGTTGATGTCTTCGACCATGGTGGCAAAGCTGCCCAGGTCGGCAACCAGGTCGATGCCCGGCAGCGGCACCGCCGCCACGCCGGCAGAAATGGCGGCGCGCTTGCGCACCAGGGCGCGGCAGCGCTCGCGCACCTGTTCGATATCTGCGGGGGCAACTGGCAACAAAACCAGTTCAGCATCTTTCTTCTTTTTCAGAAACATGTAAACTCCTATCCTGATGGTCGATAGCATTGTAACCACCAGTTTATTATTAAACGAACAAATTCCTGATGTGTTTCCCCAACGAAAATGTGAATTTGCGTTAAGGTTCTGTGGCTTTATTTTAAAAGTCTGCTATATTCGGAAATAAGGTGTAGGAACCATCCTACATTTGGGCTTCTTACTGTCCCACCCCCTCCGAGACCGGCTAATCATGCGAATTGCAGTACTGGATAACGACACCACCCAAGCGGACCTGATCTGCCAAGTCCTGAATGGCGCCGGCCACAGCTGCCAATCGTTTGACAGTGGCAAGGAATTGCTGGGACAGTTGCGCAAGGACAGCACCGACCTCCTCATCCTCGACTGGCAGATCAATGACGTCCCGGCCCAGGAAGTGCTGCGCCGCGCCAAGGAAAAAATGGCCGCCAACACGCCGACGATGTTCCTGGCCGGCAGTGCCGCGGAGGACGACATCGTGGCGGGCGTCACCGCTGGTGCCGACGATTACCTGGTCAAGCCGCTGCGCCGCGGTGAGCTGGTGGCGCGCGTGCAAGCCCTGCTGCGCCGCGCCTACCCGTCCCAAAATGGCGCGGAACAATTGCAATTCGGTCCCTACATCTTCGAAACCCGTCCCGGCCGCTTGATGATGGGTGGTGAACAGGTGGATGTGACCCACAAGGAATTCAATCTGGCGCTGCTGTTTTTCCGCAACCTCGGCCGTCCGCTTTCGCGCGCCTACATTCACGAATCGATCTGGGTACGCGAAACCGCCGTGCCCTCGCGCACCATGGACACCCATGTCTCGCGCGTGCGCAACAAACTGCACCTGCGTCCGGAAAACGGCTTCCGCCTGGTGCCGGTATACAGCTACGGCTATCGATTGGAAAAGCTGGGAGCCTGAGCAGCACCCTGAAACCCCACGCGCAAAGGGGTATAATGAGCGGACTGCCCGTTTTTTGATCACCCATGCAACTCCTTGCCGTCGGCCTGAATCACACCACTGCACCGGTCTCGCTTCGCGAGCAACTGGCGCTGGCGCCCGAGCAGCTGGGCGAGGCGGTGCAGGCGGCGCGCGGCTGGTTTTCCCGATTTAATACGCGCGGCGAAGACGAAGCGGCCCTGCTCTCGACCTGCAACCGCACCGAGATGTATGCCGCCAGCGACGCGCCCGACCCGCTCGACGCCTCCGCGCGCTTCCTCGCCGATTATCACCAGCTGAATTTCTCCGAACTGCGCCCGCATTTATACATGCTGCCGCAGCACGATGCCGTGCGCCATGCCTTCCGCGTCGCCTCCGGCCTCGATTCCATGGTGCTCGGCGAAGCCCAGATCCTGGGCCAGATGAAGGATGCCGTGCGCGTGGCCGACCAGGCCGGCGGCCTCGGCACCTATCTGCACCAACTGTTCCAGCGCAGCTTCTCGGTGGCGAAGGAAGTGCGCAGCACCACCGAGATCGGCGCCCACAGCGTGTCGATGGCCGCCGCCGCGGTGCGCCTGTCCGAACGCATTTTTGACAGCATCAGCGAGCAGAACGTGCTGTTCATCGGCGCCGGCGAAATGATCGAGCTGTGCGCCACCCACTTCGCGGCCCAGAACCCGAAGTCGATCACCATCGCCAATCGCACGCTTGAACGCGGCGAACTGCTCGCCAACCGTTTTTCCGGCCGCGCGATCCGCCTGGCCGATCTGTCCGAGCTGCTGCCGCAGTTCGACATCGTGATTTCCTCGACCGCCTCCACCCTGCCGCTGATCGGCAAGGGCCTGGTCGAACGCGCCGTCAAGGCGCGCCGCCACCGCCCGATGTTCATGGTCGACCTGGCGGTCCCGCGCGACATCGAGCCAGAAGTCGGCAAGCTGAACGACGTGTTCCTGTACACCGTCGACGACCTGGCCGACGTGGTGCGCAGCGGCGTCGAAAGCCGGCAAGCCGCCGTGGCCCAGGCCGAAGCCATCATCGAGACGCGCGTGCAATCCTTCATGCACTGGATCGGCGACCGCGCCGTGGTCCCGGTCATCCGCGACATGCACGAGTCCAGCGAAACCTTGCGCCTGGCCGAGCTGGAACGCGCGAAAAAACTGCTGGCCAGGGGCGAAGACATCGAGGTGGTGCTGGAAGCGCTGTCGAAGGGTCTCACCGCCAAATTCCTGCACGGCCCGCAACAAGCCCTGCACCGCGCCCAGGGCGACGAACGCGCGCGCCTGGCCAGCCTGCTGCCCCAGCTGTTCCGCGGCCGCCGTTAGCGCTTACTTTCCCGCGATGCGGCCTGCTGCGGCCGCGTCCCCCGCCTGCCGTTCGCGGCTTGTCTGTTTCACCACGTCTTCATCTGATCCGATATGAAACCATCCATGCTGGCCAAGCTGGACCAACTGGCCAACCGCCTCGTCGAACTGGACGAACTCCTGATGTCCGAAGGCGCCACCGCCAACATGGACAGCTTCAGAAAAATGCGCCGCGAGCACGCCGAGCTGGGCCCGCTGGTGGCGGTCTACCACCAGTACCAGACCGCCCAGGGCGACATCGCCGCCGCCCAGGAGATGCTGGCCGACCCCGAGATGAAGGAATTCGCCCAGGACGAAATCGAGGCCGCCAAGGGGCGCCTGACCCAGCTCGACCTGGAACTGCAGACCATGCTGCTGCCGAAGGACGAGAACGACGAGCGCAACATCTTCCTCGAGATCCGCGCCGGCACCGGCGGCGACGAATCGGCCCTGTTTGCCGGCGATTTGCTGCGCATGTACAGCCGCTACGCCGAGCGCAAGCGCTGGCAGGTGGAGGTGGTGTCGGAGTCGAGCTCCGACCTGGGCGGCTACCGCGAAGTCATCGTGCGCATCATCGGCAACGGCGTGTATTCGAAACTGAAATTCGAATCCGGCGGCCACCGCGTGCAGCGCGTGCCGGCGACCGAAACGCAAGGCCGCATCCACACCTCGGCCTGCACCGTCGCCGTGATGCCGGAGGCGGACGAGGTCGAGGACGTGCAGATCAACCCGGCCGACCTGCGCATCGACACCTACCGCGCCAGCGGCGCCGGCGGCCAGCACATCAACAAGACCGACTCCGCGGTGCGCATCACCCACTTGCCGACAGGGATCGTGGTCGAGTGCCAGGACGACCGCAGCCAGCACAAGAACAAGGCGCAGGCGATGAAAGTCCTGGCCGCGCGCATCAAGGACGTGCAATTGCGCGAGCAGCAAAGCAAGGAAGCGGCCACCCGCAAGAGCCTGATCGGCTCTGGCGACCGCAGCGAGCGCATCCGCACCTACAACTTTCCGCAAGGCCGCCTGACCGACCACCGCATCAATTTGACGCTGTACAAGCTGGACATGATCATGGATGGCGACCTCAACGAACTGACCAGTGCGCTGTCGGCCGAGCACCAGGCCGAACTGCTGGCAGCCCTCGGCGACTGACAATTCGGGGTCAGAGCACAATTACACCCGCATTCGGGGTCAGAGCACTTTGACTGCTGCGTCACAGCACCACGTTTTCCCGGATAGGCCGTGTCTGAAACAACGATTCCGTGGCGCGGACGCTGTAATTCATCCGCTAGGAAATTGCCTTCAATTTTGCTCTGACCCCGAATTGCGAAGCGAATGTGCTCTGACCCCGAAGTAGGGTTGCAATGTGCGAAAATCGCAAGACCAATTACATCAGGAAAGCTTCATGCCCACGTCCCGCAAGATCCTGCTTCTCATCGCCGCCGTCAGCATCGCCCTGGTCGGTGCCGCCCTGTATCTGCAGCACGCCAAAGACATGCTGCCCTGCCCGCTGTGCATCATCCAGCGCTACCTGTTCCTGGGCGTGGCCATTTTCAGCCTGATCGGCGCGTTTGCCGGCAAGCTGAAGGCGATGGCCGGACTGGCCTTACTGTCGGCTCTGGGCGGGCTCGGCGTGGCCGGCAAGCACCTGTATGTGCTCGCGCATCCGGGCTTTTCCTGCGGTATCGATCCGATGGAAACGGTGCTGAACAAGATTCCGACCGCGACCCTGCTACCGGCGATCTTCCGCGCCGACGGCTTGTGCGAGGCGGCGCTGGACGATGTGATCGGCCTGTCGGTGCCGCAGTGGTCGGCGCTGTGGTTCGTGATCCTGGCACTGGCCCTGGTCTGGGTGCTGGTGCGGCGCGCACCTTGATGGACATCGCCGCCGGCACCACGGTCGGCGCAGCGCAAGGGGCGCTGCCGCTCGACCCGCTCGACAACCGCATCCTGCTGTGCCACGCGACCGGTCTCACACGCGTGCAATTGATCACTCAGGCCGACCGTGCGCTCAATGCAGGGCAAGCCGCGCACCTGAATCAACTGGTGCGGCGCAGGATGCAGGGGGAGCCGATCGCCTACATCGTCGGCCGGCGCGAATTCTTCGGCTTGCCGTTCGAGGTGAGCGAGGCCGTGCTGATCCCGCGTCCCGACACCGAATTGATCGTCGAACTGGCGCTCGAGCGCCTGCCGCAGCAAGGCCGCCTGCTCGACATGGGCACCGGCAGCGGTGCCATCGCGGTGGCCGTCGCCCACACCCGGGCGGATGCCGCCGTCACCGCGCTCGACGTGAGTAGCGCCGCGCTGGCGGTGGCGCAGGCGAATGCGGCCAACAATGGCGCGCGCGTGCGCTTCCTGCAGAGCGACTGGTTCGCTGCCCTGGACACCGACGGGACCTTCGACCTGATCGCCTCGAATCCGCCTTATATCGCAGCCGGCGACGAACACCTGTCGCAGGGCGATCTGCGCTTCGAACCGGTCGGCGCCCTGACCGACCACGCCGACGGCCTGTCGGCGCTGCGCACCATCATCGCCGGCGCGCAGGCGCACCTCAAGCCGGGCGCCTGGCTGCTGCTGGAACACGGCTATGACCAGTCCGAAGCCGTGCGCGCGCTGCTGGCCACCGCGGGTTATACCGAAGTGCAGAGCTGGCGCGACCTCGGCGATATCGAACGCGTCAGCGGCGGCCGCGCGCCGCAATAAGCCTTACTCGTAGCGCAGCGCGTCGGCGGGGTGCAGCCGCGACGCCGACCAGCTCGGATAAAGCGTCGCCAGGAAAGCCAGCAAGATGGAGACCCCGCCGCTCCAGGCCACGTCCGCCCAGCGCAGCTGGGACGGGATCTCGCTGATGAAATAAATATCTTTGGACAGGAAGTGCAGTCCGAACAGGCGTTCGATGAAGGGCACGATCACGTCCACGTTCAGCGCCACGGCTACCCCGAAGGCGACGCCGAGCACGGTCCCGAGGACGCCGACCAGCGTCCCCTGCACCACGAAGATCTTCATGATCGAGCGCGGCGAAGCGCCCAGCGTGCGCAGGATCGCGATGTCGGCCTGCTTGTCGCGTACCGCCATCACCAGCGTCGATACCAGGTTGAAGGCGGCCACCGCCACGATCATCGTGATGATGATGAACATCATGTGCTTCTGCGATTGTACGGCGGCGAACCAGATGGCGTTTACCTGCGACCAGTCGCGCATCATCATCTGGCCCGACATGCTGTGCTGCAGCTCGGCCGCTACCCGCGGGGCCGCGTACAAATCGCCCAGGTGCAGGCGCAGTCCGGACGGCGCGGGCAAGCCCTGCACGTCCATCGCATCCTGCAGGCTGACGAAGCCGAGCGAGGAATCGAACTGGAAGTGGCCGGCCTCGAAGGTGCCGGCCACGGTGAAGGTGCGCGCGCGCGGCGCCCCGGCCAGCTGGCCGCCCTGGACCGGCTGCCCGCCGCTTGGGGCCAGCAGCATGGTGACCCGGTCGCCGGCTTTCACACCCAGCGATTCGGCCAGCACATTGCCGAGCACGATGTTGAAGGAACCCGGCTGCAGCGCGGCGAAGGCTTTGGACTGGCGCGCCACCCGCGACACCTTGACCTCGTCTTCGGGCAGCACCCCGCGCACCAGCGCCGGTTTCATCGTGCCTTCACGCACCAGCATGCCCTGCATGTCGACGAAGGGAGCGGCGGCGCGCACCGCCGGGTTCTGCAGCGCTTCGCGCGCCGACTGGCGCCAGTCCGGCAAGGCGCCGCGCGCGTCGAAGACTTCGATGTGGGCCACCACCGACAGCATGCGGTCGGTCACTTCTTTCTGGAAGCCGTTCATCACCGACAGCACCACGATCAGGGCCGCGACGCCAAGCGCGATACCGGCCACCGAGATCCAGGATATGAAGGAAATAAAACGGTTGCGGCCGCTGCGCTTGCCGGTGCGGGTATAGCGCAGGCCGACCCACCATTCATACGGCATGTTCTTGATGATGCTCATGGTTTCCTGACAAATAATCAATCCGGCGCAGTGTGCCACACAATGCGGGCGCACGGGATGGCAGGGCAACAGCTGGCGCGGCCGGTTTTCCCCCTTTGTTACAATGAACGCCCGTTCCCGGAGCGTCACGATGCCTCGAACCCGACTGTCCACGGCACGGCAGCTCGCGCCGTGGCTGTTGGTGTCCTTGATTGTAATAATGCCCTTGCTGTCGCCATGGGCGGCCGCCACCGAAGCGCCGCTTGACGCCGGCGTGCAGGCGCGCGCCCTGTTCGAACGCGACTGGCAATGGCGCCTGAAGCACGATCCCGAATTCGCCACCGCCATCGGCGACCACCGCTACGACGCCCAGCTGGCCGACACCTCGCTGGCGGCCAGCGCCAAGGCCATCGAACACGCGCGCCGCATGCTCGAGCTGGCGCGCCAGCTCGAGCATGCGCAACTCGCTAATGAAGACCGCCTGTCCTGGGACCTGTTCGTGGCCGACCAGGAACGGCGCCTGGCCGTCAGCAACTTCGTGCCCTTCGACCCGCAGCCGATCAGCGTCCAGGACGGCTTCCAGCTGCGCTTCCCGCGTCTGCTGGCCCAGATGCCCTACGTCACCGAAGACGACTACCGCAACTACCTGGCCCGCCTGCAGGCGCTGCCGCGCTACATCGACGGCATCGTCGAGCAGCTGCGCGAAGGCATGCGCACCGGCTGGGTGGCGCCGAAACGCAGCATGGCCGGCGTACCGGACCAGCTGAAAGCCCTGCGCGAACACCTGGCCGATGGCAGCATCGGTGCGCCCCTGCGGCGCCTGCCCGCCACCCTGCCCGAGGAGGCGCGCAGCCGCATCGCCTTCGATGGCGCGGCGGCCCTGCAGGCGCTGGCGCCGGCGCTGCAGAAGCTGGAAGAGTTCATCCGCAAAGAATACCTGCCGGCCGCGCGCGGCACCATCTCGGCCTCCGCCCTGCCCGGCGGCGCGCCCTGGTATGCGCTGCTGGCGAAAAACGCCACCACGACGGCGCTGACGCCGGCCGAGATCCACGCGCTCGGCCTCAAGGAAGTGGCGCGCATCCGCGACGCGATGGGTCCCGTCGTCAAGCGCACCGGCTTTCGCGGCACCCTGCCCCAGTTCTTCGCCTTTGCGCGCAGCGATCCGCGCCTGTTCTATACCGATCCGGACGCGCTGCTGAGCCGCTACCGGCGCACCATCGCGCGCGCGTATGCCCACCTGCCGCTGCTGTTCTCCAGCATCCCGCCCGACGAACTGGCCGTCAAGCCGCTGCAGGATGCGGACGCCGGCCAGGGCGGCGCCGCCTACGAAGCCGGCACGCCCGAACGCATGGCGGCGCTGGTGGTGAACACGGCGCGCCTGGACACGCATCCGCTGTGGGAAATCGAGACCCTGGCCCTGCACGAAGGCGTGCCCGGCCACCACCTGCAGGTGGCGCGCGCGCGCGCCGGCGCCGACTTGCCGGCTTTCCGCAAGTACGCCTGGTACGGCGCCTATGGCGAAGGCTGGGCGCTGTATGCCGAAGGCCTCGGTCCGGAACTGGGCCTGATGCGCGATCCGTTTTCCGAATTCGGGCGCCTTGCCGACGCATTGCTGCGTGCCGCCCGCCTGGTGATCGATACCGGCATCCACGCGCGCGGCTGGTCGCGCCAGCAAGCGCTCGATTACCTGAACGCCAACACCGCCAACCCGGCGGCCGACAACGAGGCCGAGGTCGAGCGCGCCATCGTCCAGCCGGGCCAGGTGCTGGCCTATACGGTCGGCCAGCTGCGCATCCTGGCGCTGCGGCAAAGGGCGCAGGCGGCCTTGGGCGAGCGCTTCGATTTGCGCGCCTTTCACGATGCCGTGCTGGAACAAGGCGCCCTGCCGCTCGACTTGCTCGACCAGCAGGTCGAACGCTGGATCACGGCCCGGAAAGCGCCGCCGGCGCCGGTTGCGCCGCCCGCATCTGCGCCCGCATCCTCACCTGTATCTACACCTCAGCCGGCGCTGTTCGGCGCGCCGCAAACGCCGCCATCTTAATAAAATTATCATATTGAGCGGCGCCCGGCGCGCTTGGCCATTTTCGGTTACTCTCTGCACCTTCATGCAGTATAAGAAAGTAAGAAAGGAAACACCGTGTCGAACCAATTGACCCGCCGCCTGGCCCTGCTGGACGACGATGCCCACCGCGGCCTGCTGTTGCAGGGCCTGCGCGGCATCGAGCGCGAGACACTGCGCGTCGACAGCCACGGCCACCTGGCGCGGACACCGCACCCGGTCCAACTTGGCTCCGCCCTCACCCACGCGCAGATCACCACCGATTACGCGGAAGCCCTGCTCGAATTCATCACGCCGACCGAACACGATATCGGCCTGGCCCTGCAACGCCTGGACACGATCCACCGCTACGCCTACACCAAGCTGGACGGCGAAATGCTGTGGAGCCAGTCGATGCCCTGCGACCTGCCGCCGGAAGAAGACATCGAGATCGGCTGGTACGGCACATCTCACATCGGCATGCTCAAGCACGTGTACCGCCGCGGCCTGGCCCTGCGCTACGGCAAGGCCATGCAATGCATCGCCGGCATCCACTACAACTACTCGCTGCCGGAACAACTGTGGAAGGTGCTGGCCGAGAGCGAAGGCATCGCCGAGGAACGCCGCCACGCGTTGCGCGACTTCCAGTCCGAGAGCTACATCGCGATGATCCGCAACTTCCGCCGCTACAGCTGGCTGCTGATGTACCTGTTCGGCGCGTCCCCGGTGCTGGCGAAAGGTTTCCTGCGCGGCCGCGAGCACAATCTCGAGACCCTGTCCGACGACACCCTGTACCTGCCGTACGCGACCAGCCTGCGGATGTCCGACCTGGGTTACCAGAACGATGCCCAGTCCGGCCTGCGCCCGCACGAAAACAGCCTGGAAAGCTACGTCACCTCGCTGATGGATGCGGTCAACCGCCCCTACCCGCCCTACGCCGACGTCGGCACCAGGAAGGACGGCGAATGGGTGCAGCTGTCGACCAACATCCTCCAGATCGAGAACGAATACTATTCGACCATCCGCCCCAAGCGCGTGATCCGTACCGGCGAGCGCCCGGTGCAGGCGCTGTGCAACCGCGGCGTGCAATACATCGAAGTGCGCTGCCTCGACATCGACCCCTTCGAGCCGGTCGGCGTGGCGCTGGACACGGGGCGCTTCCTGGACGCCTTCCTGCTGTTCTGCGCGCTCGAGGAAAGCCCGCTGATCAATGCGATGGAGGGGCAAGTCCACGCCCGCAACTTCGCGCGCACCGTAAAGGAAGGCCGCAAGCCTGGCCTGACCCTGACCCGCGACGATACCGAGGTGGCGCTGCTGGAATGGGCGAACGAGCTGCTGGAGCGCATCCGCCCGATCGCCGAGCTGCTCGACAGCGAACACAATTACGCCGGCGCCCACCTGGCCTCGCTCGAGCTGCAGAAAGCCAAGGTCCTGGATCCGAACAAGACGCCGTCCGCACGCGTGCTGGAAGAAGTACGTGCCCTCGGCTCCTTTGCCAGGTTCGGCCTGCGCCAGAGCGAACTGCACGCCCAGGCCTTCCGCGCCGAACCGCTGATGCCGGCGGAAGTGGCGCTGTTCGACGAGACGGCAAAGGCGTCGCTGGAAGAGCAAGCAAAAATCGAGGCGGCCGACAGCGGCAGCTTCGATGATTTTGTGGCGGCTTATAACAGCAGTACACTGTGCAGTAATCAGCAGGGCTGAGCTGCGGTCACCATCGCGAGCTTCAAGCGCTTGCACGTCCCCCCCCGCGAAGGCGGGGCTCCAGGTTCGCCGCGTTTCGTTAGCGCATGCGAAACTTGGGCCCCGCCTCCGCGGGGGCGACGGTTTTGAGTGCAGCTTTTCGTTTTATCCGCGAGGCACCCTTGCTCACCTTCTTCAACGAACACCACACCCAACATGCCCCCCGCTTCGAACTCGCAGGCGGCGAGCCGGTCCCGTGTTCCGAGAAGCCCGCGCGCGCCGACCTGGTGGTCGAGGCCCTGCACCGGCGCGGCCTGGGCCAGATCGTCACCCCGCACGGGGTCTCGCTGGCCTCGCTCGAGCGCGTGCACACGCCGCGCTACCTGCACTTCCTGCGCAGCGCCTGGAGCGAGTGGATCGCGCTCGATCCGCGCCACGCCGGGCGCGACATCCTGCCCAGCGTGTGGCCGGCGCGCACCCTGCGCTACGACCTCGAACCCGACGACTTCATCGGCCGCCTCGGCCTGCACGCGATGGACAGCCTGACCCCGCTCACGGCCGGCACCTGGGTCGCCGCCAAGACCGGGGCCGATTGTGCGGTCAACGCGGCGCACGCGCTGCGCCTGGGCGAGCATGCCAGCTTCGCGCTGACCCGCCCGCCGGGCCACCACGCCGGTGCCGATCATTTCGGCGGCGGCTGCTTCCTGAACAACGCGGCGCTGGCGGCCCAGCACCTGCTGGACGACGGCCTCGAACGGGTCGCCATCCTCGACCTCGACGCCCACCACGGCAACGGCACCCAGAGCATTTTCTATGCACGCGGCGACGTGCTGTTCGTCTCGATCCACGCCGATCCGCATGGCAGCTATCCGTATTATGCGGGCCATGCCGACGAGACCGGAGGCGGCGCGGGCGCCGGCGCCAACATGAACCTGCCGCTGGCACGCGGCAGCGGTCCGTCGCAGTGGTTCGCGGCGCTGGAAACGGCATGCCTTAAAATAGCCGGCTACGCAGCGCAGGCGCTGGTGGTGTCGCTCGGCGTGCAGTCCCGTTTCGGGCTGGATGGCGCCGACTTCCTGCGCCTGGGCGAACGCCTCGGCTACCTCGGCCTGCCCACCGCCTTCGTCCTCGAAGGCGGCGACGCCGGCCCGGCGCTCGGCATCAACGTGGTCAACGTGCTGGAAGGCTTCGAAGCGCCGGCCTGACCCACCAAAATGGAAACAACGATGATTGAATGGCAGTGGAGCGGCTTCGCCGACCTGACGGCGGCGCAGCTGTATGAGATGCTGGCGCTGCGCCAGCAAGTGTTCGTGCTGGAGCAGACTTGCCTGTATCCGGACATCGACGGCCTGGATACCGATGCCCACCACCTGTTGGGCTGGCGCACCGTGGATGGCAAGCGCGCGTTGGCCGCCACGCTGCGCTGCCTGGCGCCGGGCGCCAGGTGCGACGAGATGTCGCTCGGCCGCGTGGTCACCAGCCCGTCCACCCGCGGCAGCGGACTGGGACGCGAACTGGTCGCACGCGGCATCGAGGAAGCGGTGCGCCTGCACCCGGGCCACGCGATCCGCATCGGCGCCCAGGCCCACCTGGAAAACTTCTACGGCAGCTTCGGCTTCGTGACGGTGTCCGAACCCTACGACGAGGACGGCATCATGCACGTAGACATGCTGCGCACCCCCGAGTAACTCACTTCAAGTGACCCGAACGGGTCGGATCCGGCATGCGGAAGGCCACGATCGTGGCCAGCAGGCACATGAAGCTGACGTACCAGTAGAAATGCGATTCGGTGCCGGCCTGCTTGAACCACAGGGCCACGTATTCGGCCGAGCCGCCGAAGATCGCATTCGCCACCGCATACGACAGGCCCACGCCCAGCGCGCGCACCTCGACCGGGAACATCTCGGCCTTGATCAGGCCCGAGATCGAGGTGTACAGGCTGACGATCGCCAGCGCACACACGATCAGCACGCCCGCCATGACGGGGCTGTGGACGTCGCGCAGCGCGAACATGATGGGCGCGGTGCAGAGGGTGGCCAGGATGCCGAACCAGATCATCGCGGTCTTGCGGCCGATGCGGTCCGACAGCGCGCCGAACGCGGGCTGCAGTGCCATGTAGATCAGCAGGCAGACGGTCATCACGCCGCTGGCAGTCTTGGTGCTCATGCCGACCGTGTTGACCAGGTACTTCTGCATGTAGGTGGTGAAGGCGTAGAAGATCAGCGAGCCGCCGGCGGTGAAGCCGAGCACGGTGACAAAGGCGCGTCCGTGGTTGCGCAGCAGCGCGCTGACGCTGCCGGCGGCTTTGCTCTTGCGCGCGTGTTCGGTGGTGGTTTCGTGCAGCGAACGGCGCAGCCACAGCGACACCAGCGCCGAGGCGGCACCGACCACGAAGGGAATGCGCCAGCCCCAGGCGACCAGTTCTTCATGGCTCAGCAGCAACTGCAGGATGCCCAGCACCAGCAATGCCGACAGCTGGCCGCCGATCAGGGTCACGTACTGGAAGGAGGCATAGAAACCCTTGCGGCCGGGTTCCGCCACTTCGCTCATGTAGGTGGCGCTGGTGCCGTACTCGCCGCCCACCGACAAGCCCTGGAACAGGCGCGCCACCAGCAGCAGCACCGGTGCCGCCGTGCCGATCGTGGCATAGGTCGGCAGCGCGGCGATCATCAGCGAGCCGCCGCACATCATGAGGACCGAGATCATCATCGAGTTCTTGCGGCCGTAACGGTCGGCGATGCGGCCGAACAGCCAGCCGCCGATCGGGCGCATCAGGAAGCCCGCGGCGAACACGCCGGCGGTGTTCAGCAACTGGGTGGTGGGGTCGCCCTTGGGGAAGAACGCGGACGAGAAGTACAGCGCGCAGAACGAATAGATGTAGAAGTCGAACCACTCGACCAGGTTGCCGGACGAGGCGCCGACGATGGCGAAGACCCGCTGGCGCGGCGTCAGGTCGTGAATATACTGTGCTTCTTTACTGTCTGTTGCGGTCATCGGGATCTCCAGATTTTCGTCAATACGCCACGGCGTGGCTGACGAATTCCCGGGTGGATCCGCTAAGGCCAACGCGGCCAGGCGGCCTAGGATAGCATTTCTACATGATCGACGCTGTACGTACCGCGTCAGAAAGTAATCACGAAGCGCGCCCCCTGCCCGACCGGACGCGCATAGCGCACCGTGCCGCCGTTGGCATGGATCAGGTGGCGCACCATCGCCAGGCCGATGCCGCCGCCCTGCTTCTTGGTCGTGAAGAAAGGCGTGAAGATGTGGGCGGCCAGCGCGTCCGGCACGCCGGGGCCGTTGTCGCCGACCTCGATGCGCAGGCGCGCGCCGCGTACCAGGCGGGCCTCCACGCGGGCGGAGCCCGGGTCGAGGCCCGCGGTCTGTCCTTTCGCCTCCGCCATCCCGGCAGTGGCTTCGAAGGCATTCTTGAGCAGGTTGATCAGGGCCTGCTCGAGCTGGCCCGGGTCGACCATCAATTCCAGCGACGCCGGCTCCACCGACAAGCGGACTTCGCCGCCACGGGCGCGCCAGGCCGGCCCCACCAGCGCCGCCACCCGCTCGAACAAGGCTTGCAATTGCACCCGCTCGGGCCGCGCCGGCGGCAGGTTCGACAGGCTGCGGTAGCTGGCCACGAAGTCGACCAGGCTGTCGGCGCGGCGGCTGATGGCGTCGAGCGCGGTCACCAGGTCGGCGCTGACGTCGGGCGGCAGCACCGACCGGCACTCATCCAGCAGATCGTGGGCGGTGCGCGACAGCGAGGCGATCGGGGTCAGCGAATTCATGATCTCGTGGGTCAACACGTGCACCAGCTGGCGCCAGGCGTTCAAGGCCTCGGCTTCCAGTTCGCTCTCCACCGGCATCAGGGCCGCCAGGCGCTGCGGCTTGCCCTGCAGGGTCAGTGCCGACACGGCCGCCAGCGCGCGTTCGGTGCCGCGCTCGGTCTCGAACTGCAGCAAGGCCCGTCGTTCACCTGGCCGTTCACCGGTCTGCGCGACCAGTTGGCGGTACAAGTCTTCGGGATCGCTGGCGCGGCCCGGCGCGACCAGCTTGCGCGCGTTGGCATTCAAGGGCGCCACCTGGCCGGAGCCGAGCGCGCCATCGATGCTGAACAGCGCGATCGGCACATGCTCCAGGCGCGCCTCGAGCGCCAGCGCGTTGTCGAGCAGGGCGCGCTGCTCCACCGGCATCGCGATGCGGGCCTCGTGCTGCGGCGGGCGGCGCACGGCGGCCAGCCGCTCCAGGTTGCGCCACAGCGCCAGCACCAGTGGCAAGGCGGCGAGGGAGCACAGCACCGCCAGCCGCGGCGACGCCTGCAAACTACCCGCCACGAAGGCGAGCAAGGCGACGCCGGCCAGCGCCAGGAGCACCCCGTATTTCAGACGCGCTTCAGATGCCATGCTTGCCCAGCTTGCGATAGAGGGCAGCGCGGCTCAGGCCCAGCATGCGCGCGGCCTGGCTGATGTTGCCCTGGGCCTTATCGAGGGCGGCGGCGATGGTGTCGCGCTCCAGTGCGCCGAGCTTGAAGTCCTCGCGCGCCGGGGTGGAGACGGGTGCGGGGGCCGCCTCGGCAGGCAGGCCGGGTGCGGCCAGGCCGAAATCGGCGTAGCGGTAATCGGCCTGGCTGCCCAGGATCACCGCCCGTTCGCAGGCGTGGCGCAGCGCGCGCACGTTGCCCGGCCAGGACCAGGCGCACAGCCGCTCCAGCGCGTCGGCGGCCACCTCGCGCACCAGGCGCCCGTACTGCGCCTCGTACAGCGACAGGTAGTGGTGCAGCAGGCCGGGGATGTCGTCGCGGCGGGCACGCAGCGGCGGCACCCGGATCACGATGGTGTTCAGGCGGAACAGCAGATCGGGCCGGAACACGCCCGCATCGAACAGGCGCGCTTCATCCAGGTTGGTCGCGCTGACGATGCGCACGTCGATCGGCTCGGCGCGGTCGGCGCCCAGCGGCGTCACTTCCCTTCTTTCCAGCGCGGTGAGCAGCTTGGCTTGCCCGGCCAGCGGCATGTTGCCGATCTCGTCGAGGAACAGGGTGCCGCTTCGCGCCGCCTGGAAGCGCCCCGGGCGGTCGTTTTTGGCGTCGGTAAAGGAGCCCTTGCGGTGGCCGAACAATTCGCTCTCGAAGGTCGCTTCCGGCAGCGCACCCATGTCCACCGCCAGGAAGGTCGACCCGGCACGGCGCGAAGACGCGTGCAGGGCGCGCGCCACCAGTTCCTTGCCGACCCCGTTCTCGCCCAGCACCATCACATTGGCTTCGGTCGGCGCCACGCTGGCGATCATCGCCTTCACTTCGCGCATGGCCGCCGAATCGCCCATCAAGGGATGCACCGCCGCCGCACCCGGGGCAGCAGGGGATGCCGCATGCCGCGCCAGCGCCGCCTCCACCGCCGCGATCAGGCGCGCATTGTTCCAGGGCTTGGTGATGAAATCGCCGGCACCGCGTTTCAACGCCTCGACCGCGAGCGGGACGTCGGCATAGGCGGTCAGCGCGATCACGACCGGGGGGCGCGGCAGCGCGCGCAGGCGGTCGAGCACCGCCAGGCCCTCGAAGCCGTCGATGCGGCCGGGCGTGAAATTCAGGTCCAGCAAAACCACGTCCGGTACGCCTTCCCGCAGCAGGGCCGCCAGGCGCGCCGGATCGTCCAGCGTCAGCACGCTGCCGTGGCGGCGGCGCAGCAGCATCTGGGCGGAAAGGGCAACGTCGCGGTCGTCGTCGAGGATCAGTATGCGGGCGGTGGAGTCGGCCATCGGAGTCCGTGGATGGATGCGTTCAGCTTGTCATTCTAGCAGTGCAAGGGCGCGTAAAAAGTAATTGGCGGACAGCTGTCCGGAAGCGAACAGGTGCACCTGTCCGGAAGCGGACAGGTGCCGTTCAAAATCCACCGATACAGGCTGAAAACGGCCTGGCACGGCACTTGCAAATACGACAGGCATGACCACGAGAACGCCCATGGACCCCGCCCCTCCTCCCGCCGTCACCGGCGCCGCAATGGACAAGGTCGTGCCCAAACGCCGCGGCAGGCTGGCCCTGCGTTTGGGCATGGGCACGCTCGTGCTGGCAGGCGCCGGTTGGGCCTTCTGGCAAGCCGTCCCCCACGGCCTGCAAGTGGCCAGCCGCGACGTGCGCATCGCCCGCGCCGAACACGGCGTGTTCCGCGACGACGTCGTGGTGCGCGCCACCGCCGAGCCGCTCAACTCCATCATCCTCGACTCGGTCGAATCCGGCCGCGTGGAAGAAGTGTTCGCGAAAGATGGCCAGACGGTGAAAAAAGGCGACTTGCTGTTCCGGCTGTCGAATCCGCAGCGTAACCTGGAGCTGTTGGCGCGCCAGACCGAATACTCGCAGCAGATCTTCAATGCCGCCAACCTGCGCGTGAGCCAGGAAACCGTGCGCACCGAGCACCAGCGCCGCCTGTCCGATCTGGATTACGCGCTCAGCCAGGCCCGCAAGCAGCATGCGCGCAACGTGCGGCTGGCCGGGCAGCATTTCATTTCCGCCGTGGCGCTGGAAGAGTCGGCCGACAAACTGGCGCAGCAACAGCGCGCGCTGGATGAGGAAAAGCGCGCCGTCGATACCGAGGAACAGGTGCGCGGCCGCGCGCTGCAACAGATGGACAGCGCGCTGCATGGCCTGCAATCGGGCCTGCAGCTGGTCAGCGCCACCGTCGACGCCCTCGCCGTGCGTGCCCCCGCCGACGGCGTGCTGACCGATTTCCGGATGCTGGTCGGGCAGACCGTACGCCCGGACCAGCACATCGGCCGCATCGACGACCCGCGGCATTTCAAGTTGAGCGCCCAGATCGACGAGTTCTACCTGAGCCGGGTGACGGTCGGCCGGACCGGGCGCGTACTCCAGGACGACAAGACCTACGAGCTGCGGGTCAGCATCGTCTACCCGCAGATCAAGGAAGGCCGCTTCACCGCCGAGATGGTGTTCACCAGCGGGCAGCCCGGGGTGATCAGCCCGGGACAGGGCATGGATGCGCAACTGACGCTGGGCGAACCGGCCAAGGCCCTGCTGCTGCCGAACGGCGCTTTCGTGAACGACACCGGCGGCAGCTGGGCCTTTGTGGTGGCAGCCGACGGCGAACACGTCGACAAACGCGCGCTGCGCCTCGGGCGGCGCAACAACAACCAGGTCGAGGTGCTGTCCGGCCTGGCGCCTGGCGAGAAGGTCATCGTGTCCGGCTATACGCCCTTCGGCAAGGCCGAGCGGCTGCAACTCACCAACTAATTGACCAACTAAGCTATCACCATCCAGACAGGAAAAACCCCATGCTCAAACTTTCCGGCATCAGCAAGATCCACCAGGCGGGCGAAGTGCAGACCGCCGCCCTCGACCGCATCGACCTCGAAATCGGCGCCGGCGAATACGTCGCCATCACCGGCCCCTCCGGCTGCGGCAAGTCGACCCTGCTCAGCGTCCTGGGCCTGCTCGACGTCCCCAGCACCGGGGAATACTGGTTCGAAGGGCAGAACGTGGCCGGCTGGAGCGAGGCAAAGCTGAATGCCTTGCGCCGCGGGCGCGTCGGCTTCATCTTCCAGAGTTTCAATCTGATCGAAGAATTGTCGGTCTACGAAAACGTCGAGCTGGCGCTGGAATACACGGGTACCCCGGCGGCGGAGCGCAAGCGCCGCGTGCAAGCCATGCTCGAGCGCCTCGGCGTGGCCCACCGGGCCGGCCATCGTCCCTCGCAACTGTCGGGCGGCCAGCAGCAGCGGGTGGCGATCGCGCGCGCCCTGGTCGCCAATCCGGCCATGCTGCTGGCCGACGAACCGACCGGCAACCTCGACACCGCCCACGGCGACGAAGTCATGCGCCTGCTCCGCCAGATCAATGCCGAAGGCACGACGGTGGTGATGGTGACCCACTCGCCGGCGCACGCGGCGCAAGCCTCGCGCACCCTGCACCTGCTCGACGGCCGCATCGTGGTCGACGCCCTGCAAGCCGCCTGAGGACGATGCCAAATGACAGGCATGAACAAGTTGCGCGACTTCCGCATCGGCTGGCGCCTGCTGGTCAAGGAACCGGCTTATTCCGCGGTGGTGATCCTGGGCCTGGCGGTGGGCTTCTGCGCCTGCTTCCTGCTGCTGGGCTACGTGGCCCATTCCTTTTCCTACGACCGCGACGTGCCGCAGCGCGAGCAGGTGTTCCGCCTGATGCAGCGCTGGAACGTCGCGGCCGACGCCGGCTGGGAAGACGCCACCAGCCTGCCGGCGCGCGACGCCGCCCTCGCCGGCGCGCTTGCCACCGATCCGCCGCTGCAGGCCAGCGCCTTCCTGTCGCGGAACATCGACGTGCGGGTGGCCGACCAGGTGCAGACGGTCGGCCTGAGCGTGGTCGACCCGGATTTCCGCACTATCTTCCAGCCGCGCGTGCTGGGCGGGGACCTGGCCGCAGCACTGGCGCGCCCGGATGCCCTGGCCCTGACCCGCGAGACCGCCGTGAAACTGTTTGGCAGCCCGGACGCGGTCGGCAAGACGCTGCAAGTGGCCGGCCGCCCCTACCAGGTGCTGGCGCTGCTGGCCGACCAGCCGGCGGCCACCACGCTGCCGTATGAAGCGCTTGCCGGCAGCAAGACCGCCATCTGGAGCGAGGAATACCGCCAGCTGGTCACCAGCAACTGGGGCTCGACCCACGGCCCGGTCTACCTCAAGCTGGCGCCCGGCCAGGATCCGCGCCCGGTGCTGGAAGGCGTGCGCCGCAGCCTGCTGGCGTCCAGCTTCTACAAGCGCCTGACGCCCGAACAGCTGGCTTCCTTCCAGGGCCGCGACATGATGGACTTCCGCCTCGGCCCCCTGGCCGATGCCTACCTCGACCCCGACATCCGCCGCCAATCCAGCACCCACGGCGAGCGCAAACTCATCTTCGGCCTGGCCGCGGTGGCCGTGCTGATCCTGGTGCTGGCGGCCACCAACTACGTCAACCTGGCCACCGTGCGCACCCTGCGCCGCCAGAAGGAAATCGCGGTGCGCAAGGTGCTGGGCGCCGGCGCCGGCGCGGTCAGCCGCCAGTTCCTGGCCGAGTCGGTGCTGGTGTGCCTGCTTGCCACCCTCATCGGCCTGCTGCTGGCCTGGCTGTTGCTGCCGGTGTTTTCCGACCTCGTGCAGCGCAAGCTGGACGGCATGTTCACCCCGATCTCGCTCGGCCTGGCGCTGTTGATGGGGGTGCTGGTCGGCCTGCTGGCCGGTGCCTACCCGACCTGGGCCGCGTTGCGGGTGCGCCCGACCGCGGCCCTGGCCGGGCGCGGCAACGTGGAGACCGCCAGCGGCCTGTGGCTGCGCCGCGTGCTGACCGTGCTGCAGTTCGCCACCGCGATGGGCCTGACCGGCATGACCCTGGCCGTGAGCTGGCAGACGCATTACGCCAGCAGCCTCGATCCCGGCTTCGATCCCGGCCCGCTGCTGACGGTGGAGTCAAGCGAGGACATGCGCAACCCGCAGGTGCACGCCTTCCGCGATGCCCTGGCGCGCCTGCCCGGCGTGAGCGGCGTGGCGGCGGCCGGTGCGCCGGTCACGGTCAACAACAACGGCACCTCGCTGCAGCGCGAGGGCGGCGCCCCGGTGCAAATCAACTGGCTCAGTGTCAGCCCGGAGTTCTTTGGGGTGTACGGCCTGAAGCCGGTGGCCGGACGCCTGTACGAAGCGGCACGCGATAAAGTTGACATGCGGGCCGACGATGGCGACAAGGCCGTGATCAACGAGACCGCCGCGCGCCGGCTCGGCTTCGACAATGCCCAGGATGCGGTCGGCAAGATCATCCGCGAGCCGGACGGCAAGCGCCCGGCCCGGGTGGTCGGCGTGGCGCCCGACATCCGCCATCGTTCGGCGCGCGAACCGATGCAGCCGACCGTGTACTACCTGTCGCCGCGCACCGGCACCTTCACGGTACGCAGCGACCATGCGCTGGACACCGTGCGCCAGGCCATCGAAGACCTGTGGCCGCGCTGGTTCCCGAACGAGACGCTGGGACTCGAGCGCGTTGCCGGCAGCTTCGCCCGCAGCTATGCCGACGACCTGCGCCTGGCCAAGCTGCTCGGTGCATCGAGCGTGATCGCGATCGCCATCGCCGCCTTCGGCATCTACGTGCTGGCCGCCTACAGCGTGCAGCGGCGCGCCCGCGAAATCGTGCTGCGCAAGCTGTACGGCGCCGGCAGCGCTGCCATCGGCGGCCTGGTGGCGCGCGAGTTCGCGGCCCTGCTCGGCATCGGCGCCCTGCTCGGCCTGCCGCTGGGCTGGCTGGCGATCCAGAGATACCTGGGCGACTTTACCGAACGGGCGCCGATCGGGGCCTGGACCCTGGTCGGCGCGCTGCTGGTGGCCTGCCTGGTGGCGCTGGCCTCGACCCTGCGCCACGCGCTGGCCGCGGTGCGCATCCGCCCGGCGCTGGCGCTGCGCGAATGAACATGAAAGCTACCCACCATGAACCTGCGTGATTTTCGTATCGGCTGGCGCCTGCTGGTCAAGGAACCGGCCTATTCCCTGGTCGTGATCTTCGGCCTGGCTGCCGGCATCGCCGCCTGTTTTTTATTGCTTGGCTATGTGCGTCATTCATTTTCGTATAACGGGCATGTACCGCAACGCGAAAACGTATACCAGTTCGAACATCGCTGGAACACGGCCCTGATCGGCGCCGACTGGATGGCGATGTCCAGTCTGCCGGCACGCGATGCAGCACTGGCCAGCGGCCAGCCGCTGCTGGCCACCGCCTTCCTGGCGCGCAGCCTGGATGCCCGCGTCGGCAACAAGGCGGTGGCGCTGGGCGTGACCCTGGTCGATCCGGATTTCGAGAAGATCTTCGCACCGCAGGTGCTGGCCGGCGACCTGCGCACGGCATTGACCCGCCCCGACACCCTGGCCCTGACCCGCGACAGCGCCATCAAACTGTTCGGGCGTCTCGATGTGATCGGCAAGACCCTTCAGGGCGACAAAGCTGTGTACACGGTGGCGGCCGTGGTGGCCGATCCGCCGGCGGCCAGCACCATGCCCTTCGAATCGCTGGCCGGCACCGGCAGCACCATCATGCCCGAGGATGTGCGCAAGAACGCCCTCGAAGCCTGGGGCTTTTCGCCGGGCCAGGTCTACGTCAGGCTGCTGCCCGGTGCCGACCAGCGCCTGGTGGTCGAGGCCATCCAGCGCGGGCTGCGGCACTCGTCGCTGATCCTGCGCGACCAGGCCGACCGGGTGGCCGCCCTGCACGGGCGCGACCTGATCGAGTACCGCCTGGGCCCGATCGCCGAGGCCTACCTGGCGCCCGACGTGAACGACATGATGGCGCCGCACGGCAACCGCCAGGCGGTGTTCGGGCTGGCCGGCGTGGCGATCCTGATCTTGCTGCTGGCGGCCACCAACTACGTCAACCTGGCCACCGTGCGCACGCTGGCGCGCCAGCGCGAAATCGCGGTGCGCAAGGTGCTGGGCGCCTCGGCACGGATGGTGGCGCGCCAGTTCCTGGCCGAGTCGGTGCTGGTGTGCCTGATCGCCACGGGCATCGGCCTGCTGCTGGCCTGGCTGCTGCTGCCGCTGTTCGCCGACCTGGTGCAGCGCAGGCTGGACGGCATGTTCAGCCCTGGATCGCTGGCGGCGGCGCTGGCGCTGGGCGTGCTGCTCGGCGTGGTGGCCGGCGCCTACCCGACCTGGTCGGCGCTGCGGGTGCGCGCCAGCGCCGCCCTGATGGGGCGCGGACAAGGCGAGAGCGTGCGCGGCCTGTGGATCCGGCGCGGTTTGACCACGCTGCAATTCGCGGTGGCCATGGGCCTGACCGGCACCACGCTGGCGGTGGCGTGGCAGACGCATTACGCCAGCACCCTGGCACCCGGCTTCGACCCGGCCCCGCTGCTGATCTTCCCGGCCTCGAACGACATGCGCGACCCGCGTACGCGCGCCTTCCGCGATGCCCTCGCGCGCCTGCCCGGCGTGGCCGGGGTCTCGGTCTCGCATGCGCCTATCAGCACCGGTAACAACATCGTCACCCTGCGCCGTGCCGGCGGCAGCGGGACCGACCTGAACCTGTACGCGGTCAGCCCGGAATTCTTCGACGTATATGGCATCCGGCCCGCGGCCGGCCGCCTGTTCGATCCGGCCCTGGACAAGATCACGGACCGCGACCGCATCGTCGTCAACGCCGCGGCGGCGCGCGCCCTGGGCTTTGCGAGTGCCGGCGCGGCGGTCGGCAAGACCCTGAGCGCGACGGGCGACAAGGACGGCGCCAGGCCGATGCAGATCGTCGGCGTGGCACCCGACATTCGCCAGCGCTCGGCGCGCGAGGGCCAGCAACCGAGCGTGTTTTATTTGCGCGAACGGGTCGGTTTGTTCACGGTACGCGCCGGCGGCGACCTGGACACCGTCAAGCGCGCCGTCGAAGACCTGTGGCCGCGCTGGTTCCCCAACGAGACGCTGGGCGTGACGCGCCTGCCGGTCGCCATCGCGGACACTTTTTATGGCGACGACCTGCGCCTGTCGAAACTGCTGGCCGCGTCGAGCGTGATCGCGACCGCGATCGCCGCCTTCGGCATCTATGTGCTGGCGGCCTACAGCGTGCGCCGCAGAGAACGGGAAATCGTGCTGCGCAAGCTGTACGGCGCGGGCGCCGGCGCGATCGGCAGCATGGTGGCGCGCGAGTTCGCACTGCTGGTCGGTGCGGGCGCCTTGCTCGGCTTGCCCTTCGCCTGGCTGGCGAACGAGCGCTACCTGGGGGTCTTTGCGGAGCGCGCGCCGGTCGGGGCCTGGACCCTGGTCGGCGCGCTGCTGGTGGCGGGCATCGTGGCGCTACTGTCCACGCTGCGCCATGCGCTGGCGGCGGTGCGGATCCGGCCGGCGCTGGCGCTCAGGGAATGATCAGCGAGTGAATTACTTGACGGCGGTGAGCGTGACGTCGAACACCAGGCCGGCGTTCGGCGGGATCTTGCCGGAACCGGTGCTGCCGTAGGCCAGGTTCGACGGCACCAGCACGGTGCGCTTGCCGCCGACCTTCATGCCTTGCACGCCCTGGTCGAAACCGGCGATCAGCTGGGTCGAACCGACGAGGTAGGACAGCGAACCGGCATCGAACTGGGTGCCCTTGTGATCGGTGGCGGTGGCGCTGTACAGCCAGCCGGTGTAGGTGACGCTGGCGGTTTTGCCGCTGGTCGCTTCGGCGCCGGTGCCGACCGTGACGTCGGTCCTGGTCAGCGCGGCGGGGTTGGCCACCACTGCGCTGGGGGTATCGTCGTCACCGCCGCCGCCGCCGCAGGCGCTCAGGCTCAGGGCGAGGGAAGCGGCCAGCAGCACGCTGGCGAGGGGAGACTTGAGTTTCATGGGATCTTCGTGTCCGGGAAAAGGGAGAGCTCGAACATTACCTGCCCACCGCTCCCCCGTCTGTCTGCCTTTTGTAAGTATATGTCCCACCCTGTCCTCAGATTTCCACCTGGGTCCCCAGTTCGATCACGCGGTTGGCCGGGATCTGGTAGTAGTCGGCCGCGGTGCGCGCATTCCTCTGCATCGCCACGTACAGGTGTTCGCGCCACGGCATCATGCCCTGTCCCGGCACCGAGATCACGGTCTGGCGCGCGATGAAGAAGGAGGTCTCCATCATCTCGAACTCGAGGTGCTTCAAGGCGCACAGGTGCATGATGCCGGGGATGTCCGCCTCGTCCTTGAAGCCGTAGCTGACGTTCAGCTGGAAGCAGTTCTGGCCCAGCGCCGTGATCTGCACCTGTTCGGCCGCGGGCACGTAGGGCTCCTCGCGCATGTGCACCGTCAGGAATACCACGCGTTCGTGCAGCACCTTGTTGTGCAGCAGGTTGTGCAGCAGCGCATGCGGCACGCCGTCGGTTTCGCCGCGCAGGAAAATGGCGGTGCCGGCCACCCGCGCGGGCGGTGCCACGAACAGCGATTGCAGGAAGTCCTCGAGCGGGATCGCATGCTTTTCCAGGTTCTCGAACACCAGTTCGCGGCCGCGCTTCCAGGTCAGCATGATGGTCAGCAGGATCGCGCCCAGCAGCAGCGGGAACCAGCCGCCGTGCAGCAGTTTCAGGGTGCTGGCCGAGAACAGCATCACGTCCATGACCATGAAGAAGCCGGTCGCGCCGATGCACAGCCAGAGCGGCAGGTGCCAGCGGTAGCGGGTCACGAAGAAGGTCAGGAAGGTTGTCGCGAACATGGTCGCCGTCACCGCGATGCCGTAGGCGCCCGCCAGTCTGTCGGAGGAGCCGAAGCCGACCACCGCGATCAGTACCACGATCAGCTGCAGCCAGTTCACGGCCGGGATGTAGATCTGGCCGATCTCGCTTTCCGAGGTGTGCATCACGCGCATGCGCGGAAGGAGGCCCAGCGCGATCGCCTGCTTGGTCATCGAGAAGGTGCCGGAGATGGTCGCCTGCGAAGCGATCACCGCCGCCATCGTCGATAGCACCACCAGCGGCAGCACGCTCCAGCTGTCCAGCTGGTGGAAGAAGGGATTCTCGACGGCGTCCGGATGCATGATCAACAGGCCGCCCTGGCCCAGGTAGTTCAGCGCCAGCGCCGGGAACACGACCATGAACCAGGCGAAGCGGATCGGCTTCTTGCCGAAGTGGCCCATGTCGGCATACAGGGCTTCGGCGCCGGTCAGCGACAGCACCACCGCGCCCAGCGCGACAAAGGCGATGAAGCGATTTCGCAGCATGAATTCGATCGCATGCCAGGGGTTCAGTGCGTGCAGGATCACCGGCGCTTGCACGATGTTGATGATGCCCATGACGGACAAGGCCGCGAACCAGACGATCATGATCGGGCCGAACCAGCGGCCGATGCCGGCGGTGCCGTGTTTCTGCACGCTGTACAACGCGACCAGCACCACGATGGTCAGTGGCACGATGTATTTTTCCAGGCCCGGCGTGGCCACTTCCAGGCCCTCGATCGCGCCCAGCACGGAAATCGCCGGCGTGATCACGCTGTCGCCGTAGAACATGGTGGCGCCGAACACGCCAATCACCATCAGCACGTAATGCCAGCGTGAGTGGCGAGTGACGGAATTCATGGCCAGCGCCATCAGCGCCATGACGCCGCCCTCGCCGCGGTTGTCGGCGCGCAGGACCAGGGTGACGTACTTGAGCGAGACGATCAGCGTCAGGCCCCAGAAGATCAGCGAGACGATACCCAGCAGGTTCGGCGTATTCAGGGACAAACCATGGGTGGGATCGAAGATGGTTTTCAGCGTGTACAGGGGACTGGTGCCGATGTCGCCGTAGACGATACCCACCGCAGCCAGGGTCAGCGCCGCCAGACTGCTTTTATTGTTTTGCGACAAGTTTTCACCTTGGTTGTTCTGATGCGTTGCACAATAGAATAATAGACAAGGAAAGACAAGTTCAGCCTTTCCGGCAACTCGACTATTTTCTCAAAGTTTTTGGTCGAGCAAAACAGAAGTCTGCCCCATAGTCGGGTGCGCGGGCGCGCGGCTAAGCTTCTCACCAGCAGTCAATACGAGGGTATCAGCAGGCCGGGCCCGCTTGGGGGATAATGTCGGCCCACCAATCTTTCTACTATTTCATGCGCACCGGCATCCTGTCCGCCGCTCTCGCCTTCCTGTGCTGGGGCCTGTTTCCGCTGTATTTCCACGCCATCGACGAAGTGCCGCCCTTGCAGATCCTCGCCCACCGCATGCTGTGGTCGCTGCTCTTCCTGCTGATCGTGCTGGTGCTGCGGCGCCAGTGGGCCTGGCTGGCGGTCGTGCGCCAGCCGCGCGTGTTCGCCAGTTTTACCGCGTCGGCTCTGCTGCTCAGCATTAACTGGCTGATCTATATCTGGGCGGTCAACAATGGCCACGTGATCGAAGCCAGCCTCGGCTACTTCATCAACCCGCTGGTGAACATCATGTTCGGCTACCTGCTGCTGAAGGAACGCCTGCGCCGGGCGCAATGGATGGCGATCGCAGTGGCCGCGCTCGGCGTCGCCTGGCTCACCTGGCAGGCCGGCACTGTGCCCTGGATCGCGCTGGCGTTGGCGGCCTCCTTCGGCGGCTACGGCTTGCTGCGCAAGACGGCGGCGCTGGGTGCGCTGGAAGGCTTGTCCTTCGAGACCATGGTGCTGTTCCCGCTGGCGGCCGGCTACGTGATCTGGCTGACCATCCATGGCCAGAACGCCTTCGTCAACACCGGATCCAGCAGCACGCGGCTGCTGTTGATCGCCGCCGGCCCGATCACGGCGATCCCCCTGCTGCTGTTCGCCTCGGGCGCGCGCAAGATCCCGCTGTCGGTGCTGGGCCTGCTGCAATACCTGTCGCCGACGCTGCAATTCCTGCTCGGCGTGTGGCTGTTCCACGAAGCGTTCACGGCGGACCGCCTGGTCGGCTTCGCCCTGATCTGGCTGGCCCTGGCCCTGTTCGCCATCGAAGGCCTGCTGCGCCGCCCGGCCGCCCCCGCCAAGTCCTGATAAAAAACAGTCCCGACCTGAACTTCGGGGTCAGAGCACAATGAAACATTGTGCTCTGACCCCGAATTTTTACAGTATCCTGTCGTCCTTATTTCATATCGAATCACTCATCACATGGCCAATTACGTCTACACCATGAACCGCGTGGGCAAGATCGTCCCACCGAAGCGCCAGATCCTCAAGGACATTTCCTTGTCCTTCTTCCCAGGCGCGAAGATCGGCGTGCTGGGCCTGAACGGCTCCGGCAAGTCGACGCTGCTGAAGATCATGGCCGGCATCGACACCGACATCCAGGGCGAAGCGCGTCCGATGCCGGGCCTGAACATCGGCTACCTGCCGCAGGAACCGCAGCTGGATCCGGAAAAGACCGTGCGCCAGGAAGTCGAAAGCGGCCTCGGCGAAGCCTTCGAGGCGCAAGCCAAGCTGGAAGCCGTGTACGCCGCCTATGCGGAAGAAGACGCCGATTTCGACGCGCTGGCGAAAGAACAGGAACGCCTGGAGTCGATCATCGCCGCGGCCGATGGCGGCAACCTGAACCTGCAGCTGGAAATGGCGGCCGATGCGCTGCGCCTGCCGCCCTGGGATGCCAAGGTCGGCGTGCTGTCCGGCGGTGAAAAGCGCCGCGTGGCGCTGTGCAAACTGCTGCTGAGCAAACCCGACATGCTGCTGCTGGACGAGCCGACCAACCACCTGGACGCCGAATCGGTCGAGTGGCTGGAGCAGTTCCTGCTGCGCTTCCCGGGCACCGTGGTCGGCATCACCCACGATCGCTACTTCCTCGACAACGCCGCCAAATGGATCCTGGAACTGGACCGCGGCTCGGGCATTCCCTGGAAAGGCAATTACTCGTCCTGGCTGGACCAGAAACAGGCGCGCCTGAAGCAGGAAGAAGCGACCGAATCGGCACGCCAGAAGGCGCTGGCGAAAGAACTGGAATGGGCGCGCCAGAATCCGAAGGCGCGCCAGGCCAAGTCGAAGGCACGCCTGGCCCGCTTCAACGAGCTGAGCGAATACGAATACCAGAAGCGCAACGAGACCCAGGAAATCTTCATTCCGGTCGCCGAGCGCCTGGGCAACGAAGTCATCGAGTTCAAGAACGTCAGCAAGGCCTTCGGTGACCGCCTGCTGATCGACAATGTGTCGTTCACGATCCCGCCGGGCGCGATCGTCGGCATCATCGGCCCCAACGGTGCCGGTAAGTCGACCCTGTTCAAGATGATCGCCGGCCTCGAGCAGCCGGACAGCGGCGAAGTCAAGATCGGCCAGACGGCACGCGTGTCGCTGGTCGGCCAGACCCGCGAAGACCTCAGCAACACCAAGACCGTGTTCGAGGATGTGACGGGCGGTGCCGACATGCTCAGCGTCGGCCGCTTCGAGATGCCGTCGCGCGCCTATCTCGGCCGCTTCAACTTCAAGGGTGGCGACCAGCAGAAGGTCGTCGGCAACCTGTCGGGCGGCGAACGCGGCCGCCTGCACCTGGCGAAGACTCTGCTGCAAGGCGGTAACGTTCTGCTGCTGGACGAACCGTCGAACGACCTGGACGTGGAAACCCTGCGCGCGCTGGAAGACGCGCTGCTGGAATTCGCCGGCAGCGTGATGGTGATCTCCCACGATCGCTGGTTCCTGGACCGCATTGCGACCCACATCCTGGCCTTCGAAGGCAACTCGCAAGTGACCTTCTTCGACGGTAACTATCAGGAATACGAGGCCGACAAGAAAAAACGCCTGGGTGAAGAAGGCGCCAAGCCGAAGCGTATCCGCTACAAGCCGCTGTCGGCCTAAGGCCGAGTCGCATCCGCGCCACAGCGGATCGCGAAAACCAAAAAAGCCTCAGGGTGCCGTCAAGCCCCTGGGGCTTTTGCGTTTAAATTGGTGGATATCGCCGGCATCTGCAGATAATTTTCGCGCGGAAATGAAACTGCCTGATGTCAAAGCCATGTGTAAAATCGACTGTCGTTGAGATGTTCAAGCCCGCGCGTTTGCGCCAGATCGAAATGACAACGCCGCTTGGCAGACCAGGTTCATGACCCATTACCGCGATAACCGCGTCCCAGGCGGGACGTTCTTCTTCACGGTGCGCTTGTTGGACCGCAACAGCACCCTGCTAACGGACTATTTCTCCGCGTTTGGCGAAGCCATGCGCCAGGCCCGCATCCGCAAACCCTTCCACGTCGATGCCTGGGTCGTGCTTCCCAGCCACGCCCACACCATCTGGACCCTGCCCCCAGGCGACCACGATTGCGCCATGCGCTGGCGCGCGGTCAAGATCGCCTTTTCGAAAGCCCTGAACAAGGCTGGCCTGCCGGGCTTGCGCGTGGCCGGCAGCGGCGAAGCGATCTGGGAACGCCATTACCGCGACCACCGCATCGTCGACGATGAGGAATACACGGCATTGATCGATTACCTGCACGGCAATCCGGTGCGGCATGGCTTCTGCGAGCATGCGTCCGAGTGGCCTTGGTCTTCGGTGCACCGCTTCTCGGCCTCGGGTTTCGCCTTGCCCGCGCTGCCCTCCCCGCCGCCGCCCTGGATGCGGGCCGAGGCGGGGCAATTGCCGCCGCATGCGCTGCGATGAATAAAAAGAAAGGGACCCGCAGGTCCCTTTCTTTATTGCTTATAACTTCTTAAATCTTCGCTCAGAAGGAGTAGCGTGCACCGACGGTGATCACATTGGCAGTGGCGCCGAAGTCCTTGTTCTTGCCGTAGCGCTCGTATTCGGCGCTCAAACCGACTTTTTCGTTCAGCTTGTACTCCACGCCGACCGCGCCGTAGGCATCGGCGGCGTGGTCCTTGACGGTCACGTTGGCAACGCTCAGCTCGCGCTGGCTGTTCTGCAGACCCAGCTTGCCGTAGACATCGAAGCGCTCGTTGATCGGTGCGGTGGCCTTGGCTGCCAGGTAGTAGGCGTAGCCCTTGGTTTCGCCGTTGCCGACAGCGCTGGTCACGTCGGCTTTGCGGAAGTCGGTGTAGCCGAGTTCCACGCCCCAGTTGCGGTTGAAGTCATAACCGCCGAACACCTTGCCCGAGGCTTTGTAGCCGTCGCTGTCGAAGCCGTTGCCGTCTTCGTGGTCAGCGGTGGCAACACCAACGCCGATATAGGCGTGGCCCGGGGTGGTGGTGGTCTGGGCTTGGGCTGCCGAGATGGCTGCGGCGCTTGCGATCAGTGCAACGATGAGCTTTTTCATTACGAATCCTTTGCTTTGTGCTTTGTTTGACTGGTTCGCGATGCTGTATATCGCGATGTGGTCAAGATAGCACTGGCAATTGACTAATGCAGTGGGCATTTCGTAAGAACTGTAAAGAGATGTAACTTAATGACTCATTGTTCAGTTAATTTTTGCTGATTATTGCACTCAATTAAGCGCAACTTAGAAGACGAAACGAAAAGTCAGGTTAACACGAGCATCCATCGGTTTAACGGTTTTGTTCACGCCATGCAACCAGTGTTTCTGCAGTTCACCGGCCATCAAGAGCAGACTGCCCTCCGGCAAGTCCAGCTTGACTGTGCGTTTGCTGGTCTTGTGACGCAGGATGAAGGTACGGGTCGCACCCAGGCTGAGCGAGGCGATCGCCGGTTGCGGCCCGAGATCCGGCTCATTGTCGCTGTGCATGCCCATACTGTCGGCGCCGTCGCGGTAATAGTTCAGCAGCACGCTGTTGTAGCGGTGGCCGGTCAGTTCCTCGACCGTGGCGCGCAATTGCGTCAACAAGGGCGTCATCAGCATCGGCGCCAGGGTCAGGCCGGAATAGGTATAGCCGGCTTCGCCAAACCAGGCCGTGAGGCGCGGCTGCAGGTGGCGCTTGCCGTACACGACGATGGTCTCGGCACGCCAGGGCGTCTCGCGGATTAATTGTTCCAGCACTTGTGCCGGACTGGCAGGCAGCGGCATGCTGGGCAACATCGCCAGCTCGCCATCTTCGATCGGGATAGTCACCAGGCTGGCGCCGGCTGAGAACAGATCCATGCGGGGCATATTCGAGGCTATGATGGACACTCCCATCGACACCGTATTTTCTCATGGATAAACGCCAGTTCCTGGGCACCGCCTTTGCCACGGGCGCCTTGCCGCTCGCGGCCCATGCCGGCGCGCCTGCAGCAGCCACGCCCGGCCCGAGCCTGCTGACCGTCACCGGCGCCATCGCCCGCGCCAACCGCGGCCCTTTCGACCCGGCGCTCGACCAGATGATGCACAAGCAGGGCCTGAGTTTCGATAAAGCCTGGACCTTCGACCATGCGGCCTTGCTGGCATTGCCGGCGCAGACGATCCGGCCGACGCTCGAATACGACGCCAAACCGCATACCCTGCGCGGTCCGCTGCTGCTGGACGTGCTGGCGCGCACCGGCGCCCGGGTCGGCGACAAGACCGTGCTGGTAGTGCGTGCGGTGGATGGCTACAACGTGGAATTGAGCGCGGCGCAGGCACGAACGCGGCGCGTCATCGTCGCCACGCATATCGACGGCCATCCGATGCCGCTGGGAGGATTGGGACCTTTATGGGCGGTCCATGATGCTGACCGCCTGCCTGAGATGGCAGCCTTGCCGCTGGCGCAGCGTTTCAGTGGCTGCCCGTGGGCTTTGTATCACGTGGACGTGCGTGCCTGATGAGTACGCACTTGAATTAAAGGGGTCTCGAAAACCGTAGCGAGCGGCGGCGAGAATGCAAGGCGCAGCAGGTTTGCGAGGCCACTCAGGCGTAGGCTTCGGCCAGGCTCATTACACGTGGGACGACCTTGATGCCGACGTTGCCGAACAGGTTGTCGATGGCCGCCAGGTTGCTGGTGCACTCTTCCGCTTTCCAGCCGTTGAAAAGGTCGGTACCGTTCTTCTGGAAGTGCAGGTCGAGCACCTTGCCCTTGTCGCGGTGGACATAGTTTTGCTGGTGGATGGTTTCGAAGCCCAGTTCCGACAGCGCGGTCAGCACGGCGTTCGGCGGATTGTCCGGATCGGTTGCCATGAAGATACCGAAGGTCTTGCCCGGCGGCTTGGCCGCAACGTCCACTTCATAAATACCGGGTGCCTTGGTAACACTCGTGCTCTTCAAAAACAGCATGCCGCTCTCCTGGTCCACCCAGCTGCCTGATGAGGCCGCTGAGAGTCATTGAATAAATTTGTTGAACTAAGGAAACAAGCTTATTGTAGTCTGATGAATTTGTCGACGATTCGATGACAAATTTTTGCTCTGCTGCAACAGACTGCAAGGACGGCTCAGGTCCTCAGCAAGCCGATGGCACTGCCGGCGACCAGGGCACCGCAAGCCAGCATGCCGATGATGAAACCGGCTTCGCGCCGGGCCGGATCGCGGTAATAGCCGAGCGCATACAGGATGCGCCCGATGCACCAGACCAGTCCGCCGGCGGCGCCCCAGGCATCGTCCAGCGCATGGCCACACAAGTACAGCGGCACCAGTATCAGCGGCAATTGTTCCAGGGTGTTCGCCTGCACCCGCTGGGCACTCTGGAAAGGCAGCGGCCCCTCCATCGACGGCGCCGCCACCTTGTATTTGACGCGCGCCCAACCGGCCATCACGCCGGTCCAGAAGTAAACGCCGAGCACGGCAAGCATGCTCCATTCGGTTAGTTGCATTTTGGAAGTCCTTGTTCGATGATCGGCATGCCTACGGCTTGCGCCCGGCCAGGTCGCGAGTAGCTTCCGCCAACGCCGCATACAAGCGGCCGGAAGCGGGATCCCAGGCGTCGACGGCCGCCTGCTGGCGCGCCACCGTGGCCTCGTCGCCGCGCGCAATCGGGCCGGACAGCGCCTGCGGCGCGCCCAGGCGCAGCACGTTGGCCAGGGTTTCGCTGACCAGCGGACCGGCCAGCTGGCGCGCCACCGCTTCCGGGATGCCGGCTGCCTGATAGGCGCGCAGCGCCGCGTCCAGCACCGTGGTCAGGTAATTCGACGCGAACACCGCGGCCGCGTGGTAGACGGTCTTGGCGGCGGCGTCGATCGCGACGATGCGCGCGCCAGCCGCCTCGAAAGACGGCACCAGCTGCGCCAGCGCCGCGGCATCGCCTTCGACGCCGCACCAGGTGTCCTCGAACGTGGAGGCCACGGCGGCCGGGTCGGCGAAGCTGCGCACCGGGTGCACGCTGGCGACCGCCGCGCCGGCATCGCGCAGCGGCGCCAGTTCGCTCGAAGCCTTGGCGCCGCTGCAGTGGAACACGACCGCGCCAGTCAGGTCGTGCGCCCGCGCCAGCGCCGCCGCCACGTCCGCGATGCGGTCGTCGGACACCGCCAGCATCCACACGGCCGCCGGCCGCATCCAGCCGATCGCGTCTACCGGCGCGCCGGCGCCGATAAAATCGACCGCCGCCCGGGCGCCGGCCTGGGACCGGGTCAGCACGTCCTGCACGGCATATACGCCGCGCGCCGCGAACACGCGTCCGAGGGCGCGGCCGACGTGGCCGGCGCCGACGATGTTCAAGGTTGTTGTCGCTACCTGGGCCATGTCAGAACCTGGAGCCCGGCTGCTGCAGGAACAGCACTTCTTCCGGCGTCGACACGCGGCCGAGGATGGCGTTACGGTGCGGGAAACGTCCGAAGCGCGCAATCACGCCGCGGTGGCGGTGCGCGTAATCGAGCATCTCCTCGAAGCCCGGCTGTTCGGCGGCCAGCATCGAGAACAGCTCCACCGCGCGCTCCTGCATGTACGCGTCTTCGGCGTGCTCGAAGGGCATGTAGACGAAGGCGCGCCGTAGCGGCGCCAGTTCACGATCAAAGCCGCTGTCCACCAGCTGCTGCGCCGCGGCCAGCGCCAGCGCGTCACCGGCAAAGGATTGCGGGGTGTTGCGATACGCGTTGCGGGTAAACTGGTCGAGCACCAATAAACGCGCCAGCACGCCGTCCGGACCGCTGGCATCCCATTCGCGCAGGCCGCCGGCGACGGCGGTGTCGATGGCGGCGCCGAAGCGTTCGCGGATCCCGGTGTCGAAGGCCGCGTCCTTGACGAACCATGCGCGGCGCGGCTGCTTGTCATGGATGCTGCCGGGCGCGCCGAACCAGAAATCGAGTACGTCTTGTGGGGTCATGCTATCCAATGAAGTTAATTGCGGGCGTGCGACAGCGAAAAGCCATCCACGCCGTCGACAGCCGCCAGTTCGCCGGCCAGCGAAGACAGCGGCGCGCCGCTCTGGCCCGCCAGCGCCAGCGCGACGAAGCGCCATTCCTGGCAATCCCGTTCGCTGCCGATGGTGAGCGAGCCGCCGGCAATCTCGTAGCCGCGTTCGAGGGCGGCACGGCGCAGCACCTCTTCCTCGGGGCGCACGCCGGCCTTGAAACGCAGCGTCACCGCCACCGCGCGGCGCGACGGCAGCATGCCGACCGCGCGGTTCAAGTAAATCATGATCATGGCCGAAAAGAAGGCCAGGCCCATCGCCGCCAGATAAAAGCCGACGCCGACCATGATGCCGATGACGGACGAGGCCCAGATCGAGGCCGCGGTGGTCAAGCCGCTGATGGTGAAGCCCGTACGGAAAATGACGCCGGCGCCAAGAAAGCCGATGCCGGTCACCACGCCCTGGATCACGCGGGTCGGGTCGACCAGCGCGGCGGCGGCGCCATGGCCGCCATACCAGTAGTTCGGGTAGCCGGCGACGATGGTCAGCCCGGCCGACGCCATGCACACCAGGCCATAGGTGCGCATGCCGGCGGCGCGGCCGTGGTAGGAGCGCTCGTAGCCGACCATCAGCCCGAGCAGCAGGGCCCCGGCCAGATTCAGCAGGATCAGGACATTGGTCGCGAGTTCGGCCGGCGACCAGTAAGCCGCCACCAGGCCGGACATCGTGAGCGCGGAGTCGTTCAAGGCCACGGCTTATTCGGGCTTTTTGCGGACCAGCTGCTTCTCGAATTCGATGTCGTTCTTGCTGACGCGTTTGACTTCCTGCGGTCCGAGGCCGTTCACGAAGGCGACGAAGTCGTCCATCTCGAGCGGCGCGCACAGCGGCGGCGCACCCGGTTTTTCGGACAGGAAGAACAAGCCGTCGCCGGTGCGCGCCATCGAATACGAGGTGATGCCGGAGCGGCGTTTCAGGCGGTCGACGGCGGCGCTGGCGCGGGTGGAACGGGAACTGGCCATGATCAGATTTCCTCGGTACGAAGTTCGAGCCAGGCGCGCGCGGCACCCTCCACGTGCGGCAGCAGGCGCACACGCACGGTGCGGTGATAGTCGTTCAGCCACGCGACTTCGTCGGCGCGCATCAGGCCCATGTCGATGCAGCGGGTGTCGATCGGGCACAGGGTCAGCGTCTCGAAGCCAAGGAATTCGCCGAACTCGCCCTGCGCCGCGGTCTCGGCCAGCACCAGGTTTTCGATGCGGATGCCCCAGTGGCCGGGACGGTAGATGCCCGGCTCGTTGGACGTGATCATGCCCGGTTCGATGGCCGTGTGCGGCTCGGGCAGCGCCGTCGGCGAGATCACCTGCGGGCCTTCGTGCACGTTCAGGAAGTAGCCGACGCCGTGGCCGGTGCCGTGACCGTAGTCGATGGCGGCGGCCCAGATCGGGGCTCGCGCCAGCGCATCCAGCATCGGGCCCCTGGTCCCGCGCGGGAAGCGCGCGATCGACAGATTGATCATGCCTTTCAGGACCAGCGTGAAGTCGCGCTTCTGGGCGTCGGACACCGTGCCCACCGGGACCACGCGCGTGATGTCGGTGGTGCCGCCCAGGTACTGGCCGCCGGAATCGATCAGCAGCAGGCCGTCGCCTTCAATGGTCGCATGCGCTTCGGGGGTGGCACGGTAATGCATGATGGCGCCGTTGGCATTGAAGCCGGCGATGGTGCCGAAACTGGAGCTGACGAAGCCGGGACGGCGCGCGCGCGCGGCGGTGATCTGTTCGTCGATCGTCAGTTCGGTCAAGGGCGTGCCTTGTGCAAACGCCTGTTCGAGCCAGGCGAAGAATTCGCACAGGGCCGCGCCATCCTGTTCCATGGCGGCGCGCACGTGCCCCGCTTCCGCCGGCAGCTTGCGCGACTTGGCGTAGGTCGTCGGATTGATGGCTTCCACCACGCGCACGCCCTGGGGCACGGCGGCGCGCATGCCGGCGGTGATGCGGCGTGGATCGACCAGCAGCGTCGTCCCGCCGGCAATCGCGCCCAGCGCGGCGGCCGCATCGTCGTAGGCCGCCACGCGCACGCCGTCGCGCTCGAGGCGCGCGCGCAATGCGGGCGGCACTTTACCGTCGGCGACGAACAGCGTGGCGCGGCTGGACTCCACCAGCGCGTGGGCCAGGAACACGGGGTTGTAACTGACGTCAGCGCCGCGCAGGTTGAACAGATAAGCGATGTCGTCGAGGGTCGAAATGAAGTGGACCTGGGCGCCCAGTTTCGCCATCGCGTTGCGCGTCGCGTGCAGCTTGTCGGCGCGCGCCAGCGTCGCGTACGGCGCTTCGTGCTCGAACACCGGCTCCGGGGGCAGGCCGGGACGCTCGCTCCAGAAGGCGTCCAGCAAATCGATGTCGGTACGCAGCCGGATGCCGCGCGCGCTCAAGGCATCCGTCAGCAGGCGCGCCACGGCCAGGCCCAGCACGCGCGCGTCGACTGCCACCGTCTGGCCCGCCTGCAGATTCTCGGCCAGCCAGTCGATGTGCAGCAGGCTGGCGCCGGACGGGATCTTCATCAGCTGGATCTCGGTGCCGGCCAGTTCCTGCCCGGCCTGGGTGTAGTAGCGGCCGTCGGTCCAGACGCCGGCAAAGTCGGCGGTGGCAATGAAGGTGCCGACCGAGCCGGTGAAGCCGGACAGCCATTCCCGGCCCTTCCAGCGGCCGGGCAGGTATTCGGACAGGTGCGGGTCGGCGGAGGGCACGATGAAGGCATCGACCTGGTGGTGCGCCATCGCGGCGCGCAACTGGGCAAGGCGGCCGGCGCGCAGGCCGGTGGTGTCGGAAGCAGGCATGGTCAGAAAGCGGTCGTCAGGGTGATGTTCGAATGTCATTCCAAGGATGACATCATACGCGTCTCCAAGCGGAACACGGTTCGCAGCGTTCTGACGGATAATTCACCCGACCCTTTTATTCCAGACAGACCATGCAAGATTTTCATTACACCCGCGCGCGCGAACTGATGGCGAATGCCGAGGAAATAGTCAGCGCGGACAAGGTGGCGGCCGCCGTCGGCAACGTGGCCGCCGTGCTGAACCAGCGTTTCGACAACGACGAGACCGGCGCCTTCCCGCTGGTGCTGGGCGTGATGGGCGGCGCGGTGGTCTTTACGGGCAGCCTGCTGCCCCAATTGCGCTTCCCGCTCGAATTCGACTACATCCACGTCACCCGCTACGGCGACCTCGACCAGGGCGGCGAAGTGGTGTGGAAGGTGATCCCGCGCCAGAACGTGGCCGGCCGCATCATCATCGTGGTCGACGACATCCTCGACGAGGGCGAAACCCTGGCCCACGTCAAACAACGCCTGCTCGACATGGGCGCGGCCGAAGTGATCCTGGCCGTGTTCGCCGACAAGGACCTGGGGCGCGGCAAGCCGGTGCAGGCGGACATCGTCGGCTTGAGCATCCCGAACCGTTTCGTGGTCGGCTTCGGGATGGATGCGCATGGGTACTGGCGGAATTTGCCGGGCTTGTGGGTGATTAAGGATGCGGACAAGAAGGTGGAGGCTGAAAAGCCTGCCAGCTAAACCAGGGTCGCAGCGCTAAAAGAACGCTCTCGGCAGACAAGGTCATCCCCGCCTGCGCGGGATGACCTTGACAAGACACCTCAGGTTTTCAGGCCCAGACGCCCACGCGCCGCCTCGTACTGCTCCTTCAGCCGCCCCACCATCTCCGCCACGGTCGGCACATCCTCCATCAAGCCCACGCCCTGCCCCGCGCCCCAGATATCGCGCCAGGCCTTGGCACTGCCCGAACCAAAGCTCATCTTGCTCTTGTCCGACACCGGCAGATTGTCCGGATCCAGCCCCGCCGCCACGATCGATTTTTTCAGGTAGTTGCCGTGCACGCCGGTGAACAGATTCGTGTAAATCACGTCCGCCGCGCTGGAGTCCACGATCGCATCGCGGTAGTCGTCGCTGACGTTGGACTCCTTCGTCGCCAGCCAGCGCGAGCCGATGTAGGCGAAGTCCGCGCCCATGGCCTGGGCTGCGAGGATGGCGTCGCCGGTGGCGATGGCGCCGGACAGGGCGATCGGGCCGTCGAAGAATTTGCGGACTTCGCCGACCAGCGCGAACGGCGACAGCGCGCCCGCATGGCCGCCCGCGCCGGCCGCCACCAGGATCAGGCCGTCGACGCCGGCTTCCAGCGCCTTTTCCGCGTGGCGGATCGAAACCACATCGTGCAGCACGATGCCGCCGTAGCTGTGCACCGCGTCCATCATCTCCGGGGGCGGCGCGCGCAGCGAGGAGATGATGATCGGCACCTGGTGCTTCACGCAGACCTCGACGTCGTGCGCCAGGCGGTCGTTCGACTGGTGCACGATCTGGTTCACCGCGATCGGCCCGACTTTGCGGTCCGGATGCGCCGCCTGGAACCCGGCAAGCTCGCGCTGCAGATCGGTCAGCCACACGTCCAGCTGCTCGGCCGGGCGCGCGTTCAGGGCCGGGAAGGAGCCGACGATGCCGGCCTTGCACTGCGCGGCCACCAGCGCGGGACCGCTGGCGATGAACATCGGCGAGGCGATGACGGGTAAGGACAGGTCTTGCAGGACGGTGGGCAGCGCCATGGCGGTCTCTCGCATTCTGGGGGTTGATCGAAGCAGCCCGGCGATTATGGCGCAGAAAAGAACGACCGTGCTAGATTCCCTATTCTAATAAAAATGGGCCGATCGCTAATCGAAGGGCAGTGTCTGCTCGCGGCGGCGGATTTCGGCCCATACGGCGCGCTTGAAGGCGTCGTCGGCGCTGCCCCAGGCGACGATCTCGTCGATGGTGCGCAGGCAACCCTCGCACAGGCCGGTGTCGGGCGACATCTTGCACAGGCTGATGCAGGGAGAAGGAACGGGGGTGAGCTCTTCCGGATTCATGCGCGCAGCCTACTCCATTCCGCATAGTCGCGCCACGCATACAGCCTTGTAAGGTTGACGCAAGCTTAGCAACAAAGACTGGCGCCTTACCCATGTAATGGCACAGCCGGTGACCCGCCGGCGCACCGACCAAGGAGTGCCTATGAGCTTCAATCAGAGCGGCCACGATCTTTTTGCCGACATGCTGGCTGGCCTCGGCCAGATCGGCCAACCCGGCAATAACCCTTTCCATCTGCTGTTCGGGGGCGCTGAGCCCGGGCTTCCCGGCCAGGTCGTCGACGCCGCCTACGGCAACGACGCCGGCACCCGCCACTACAAGCTGTACGTACCTAGCACGTATCGCGGCGGCCCGGCGCCCTTGCTGGCGCCCTTGCTGGTAATGCTGCACGGCTGCGGCCAGGACCCGGACGACTTCGCGCTCGGCACCGGCATGAACGCGCTGGCCGAGGCCTGCGGCTGCCTGGTGGCATATCCGGCCCAGTCGCAGCAAGCCAACGCCTCGCGCTGCTGGAACTGGTTCAACGCGGTCGACCAGCGCCATGGCCAGGGCGAACCCTCGATCATCGCCGGCATCACCACCGAGATCATGGCGCGCTACGCGATCGACCCGGCGCAGGTGTACGTGGCGGGGCTGTCGGCCGGCGGCGCCATGGCGGCCATCATGGGCACCCTGTATCCCGACCTGTACGCGGCGGTGGGCGTGCATTCCGGCCTGCCGTTCGCGGCGGCGCACGATTTATCCTCGGCGATGGCTGCGATGCAGGGCGATTTCCGGCGTAGTCATGCACCCGGACGCGCACTGCCCATCATCGTGTTCCACGGCGACCGCGACACGACCGTGCATCCGGCCAACGGCGACGAATTGATCCACGGGCGGCGCCGTCATCCTGCGGAATCGATCGACATCGAACCGGGCCAGGTGCCGGACGGTCACGCCTATACGCGCACCCTGCACCGCCAGCCCGACGGCAGCATCGATGCGGAGCACTGGGTAGTGCACGGTTCGGGACACGCCTGGTCGGGCGGCGATGCGCGCGGCAGCTATACGGATGGCAAGGGACCGAGCGCCAGCGAGGCCATGATGCGTTTCTTCCGGACTGCGCGCTGAGGTAAGTACGCTTTTACTCAGGGCGCGTAGCAGGCGCCGCCTGCTCGAATTGCGCGATATGCTGCTTCAGGCAGGCCGGACACCAGCAGCCGCGCGCTGGCGCATTATCGGCGGGGATGGCGACCACCGGCGGCAGTGCTGTGCACCAGCACGGGCCACCGCCGCCATCGGCCATGGCACAGCCAAAGCTGGCGCCGCAACGGGTGCAGGTGCTCATGTTGTGGCCTGCGGAAATACTGAACGGGAGGCGGAGGGATGCATATCCGGTTCACCTTAACGGGGCCCGCAAGAAATTACAACCTGAAGTCTCTATAATGCCCACGGCGATGGCATCTTGCCTGTAAAATCTCGCAAATTCTTTTTGGACCCCCCCATGAACGCTACGCTGTCAAACTTGGGCGACGACCAGAACAACGACCTGACTGCGGTCTCGCCGCAGATCAAGGCGCAGATCCTGGCCGAAGCACTTCCTTATATCCGTAACTTCCACGGCAAGACCATCGTCATCAAATACGGTGGCAATGCGATGACCGACGAGCGCCTGAAGCACGGCTTCGCGCGCGACGTCATCCTGCTGAAACTGGTCGGCATGAATCCGGTCGTGGTGCATGGTGGCGGTCCGCAGATCGACAACGCGCTCAAGAAGATCGGCAAGCAGGGCACCTTCGTGCAAGGCATGCGCATTACCGACGAAGAGACCATGGAAGTGGTCGAGTGGGTGCTGGGCGGCGAAGTCCAGCAGGACATCGTCATGCTGATCAACCACTACGGCGGCCAGGCGGTCGGCCTGACCGGCAAGGATGGCGGCCTGATCCGCGCTCGCAAGATGACGATGCCGGACAAGGAACATCCGGGCGAATTCCTCGACATCGGCTTCGTCGGCGAAATCGAAGCGATCAATCCGGCGGTGGTGAAAGCCCTGCAGGACGACGCCTTCATCCCGATCATCTCGCCGATCGGTTTCGGCCAGGACGGCCAGGCCTACAACATCAACGCCGACGTCGTCGCCGGCAAGATCGCGGAAATCCTGAAAGCCGAAAAGCTGATCATGATGACCA